>FWWM01000079.1_pt1:35000-287790 | contig 287790 bp, 272 predicted proteins | sample 2228351 | NCBI WGS metagenome assembly FWWM01 (sample SAMEA103939774, study PRJEB20133) | metagenome
GGTCCTGATGGCGTCGCCCGCGGGAGCCCCTATCTTCTTGCCTTCTAGATCTTTAGGTTGCTTGATGCCGCTGTCCTCGAAGAAGTAGATTGTGTGGGGCGCCCGGCTGTAGATCATGCAGACTATTTTGACCTTCACGTTGTCGTTCGCCCTGGCCAACACCAGGGATCCCATGTCGCCGAAGGCGAACTGGCCCTGGCCGGCGGCTATCCTCTTGATGGAGTCGGCCGAGCCGTAGCCGCGAACTATGCTCACGCCCAGGTTTCGCTCGGCGTAATAGCCCTTGTCTAGGGCCACGAAGTACCCCGCATGTCTGCCGTAGACCACCCAGTCGAGGGCAAACAGCACCTGCTCGAGTTTCGCCTGAGGCTGGGATGGGGCTGGGCTCTGGGCAGGGGGGGCCTGAGTGGCCGCAGGTGCCGTGGGGGTTGGCGCCGGGGCGCATCCCGATGCTACGAGGCCGATCCCAGCCGCCGAAAGGGCGGTAACCTTGAGAAACTCTCTGCGGGACAGGGGCTTGGCTTGTCGGTCCATTTGAGCACCTCCTATTTGTTGAAAAGAATAAACAGCGGTTGCTGTGACTTCTCGGCGTTGAGACGCTTTAAGAGATACCTCACCTCGTCGAGGCGCCCGCGCTGCCGCCCTGAGCAATTAAATATCATGAAATCTTATCGATGTCAATACATTGAGGCTTAACCGAAGGCACGCATCAGTGCGGCTTTGTGAGAATTGAATGAGAAAAACCTGTTAATTGCCCTGTCGGTGCCTGCTTTCCCAGGGCGAGCACTTTGAAGCCGCCAAGGCCGTAGGGCCATACTAGCTCGGCCACGGCAAGGCGGGTTGCCCTCACCTCCTTTTCGGGGGCGCCTGACAGAAGCATCTGGGCTATGGCGTCGCCGATCCCCAGGTTGGCCAGGAAGAAGGCCTGGGTGGTGAAGCCCACCACCTGGAACCCGGCCTCTTGGGCGGCCTTGGAGAGGGCGGAAAAGTCCACATGGGCGGTTATGTCCTGGTTGCCAGGGCGTGCCAGCAGGTCTTCACTGTGCTGGTGCTTAAAGTAGGCCAAGGCGGTCCCCTTGGGCCTTACCTTGCCGTAGAGCTCGTCGGAGGTGTAGCCGTAGTCTATGACCAGCACGTAGCCCTGCGGGATCATCCCGTACAGGGCCTTCACCCACTCCAGCATGCCCAGGTTTACCTCGACGCACGAGCCCTCGGGGGGCAGTCTGCCCAGCCAGGCGAAGTAGGCTTGCACAGCGGGTTGGGGGCTGCCCTCCCGTTCTATCAGCGTGTCGCCTTCGGCATCGATGTAGATCTCCATGAGCCTGCCATCTCGGCAGACCACCCTGTGGAAAGGAAGGGCATCCAGGAACTCGTTGGCCAGCACTAGGGCCTGTTCAGGAATGGCAGGGGGAGGCGTGTCCACGACTATGGCCTGGCCCTGCGCTGTCCACGGCACGAGGGCCCGTACGGCCTCGTCCCTTCGAAGCTTGGAGGTTTCGACGCCCAGATATCGGAAGGAGCCGAGGGCTTCCGGATTCCGGCTGAGCTCCTCGAGCAGCTGTGCCGCCAGCTTTCCCGACCCGCATCCGAACTCGATCAGGTTGAAGGGTGACGGCTGTCCCAGGACCTGCCACATCTGTAGGATCTGTCTTGCTAGGCATAGGGCGAAGGCCCTGTGAATGTGCGGGCTGGTGAAGTAATCGCCTTCGAACCCTATAGGGCTGTGCCCTCGCTGGTAGTATCCGTGGACGGGGTGGTAGAGGGCCAGCTCCATGAAGCGGGCGAATGATATGGGTCCGGAGGACCTGATTTCCTCGAGGATCGCGTCAAGGGCGCTCATGGGATCACAGTGGATATATATAGGACAAACCTTGACAAATCGCCATGCTCCGGGCTAGACTTACATTGAGGTGTACATATCCAAGGAGACTCCCCCTGAGGAGCAAGGGAATGCTTACGTTGACGGAGACGGCGGTCAAGCAACTCAAGAGCATCCTGGCCGAAGAGGGCGATCCCGAGCTGGCGCTCCGCGTGTTTGTCATGCCTGGCGGCTGTTCAGGTCTATCTTACGGCATGAGCCTGGATAAGGACAAGCAGCCAGATGACATTGAGTTGGAGTGGGACGGGCTCAGGATCCTCGTCGATGAGATGAGCGCACAGTATTTGGTGGGAGCTGAGATCGACTATGTGAACAGCCTGATGGGGGCCGGCTTCACTGTGCACAATCCCAACGCTGTTCGCACCTGCGCTTGTGGCCACTCCTTCGATACTGGAGACAATGCAAGCACTGCGTCGCCCTGCTGCGGCCACTGACATCCGACGCACCGAACCGTCGGGCGGCCCTGTGGAGCCGCCCTTTCTTTTTCGCATAACTTTTCCATGGAAGTAGCCATGGTGAGGGAGAAGCTGTTACGGCCCAATGTCGTGTGCTCTGCTAGCGGGCTTCGGCTCACGGTAGCCACCCTCGCCCTACAGTGGCGTCGCTGTTCGATGACGGTCGTGGCGGAGCCCGTGGTCGACGGCTTTGCCGTCGAGGGCCTTACGGTGTTCCCTAAGGATGTGGCGCTCTTTGACGATCAGGGCAGGGCATACAAGGTCGGAAAGGCTGCCCACAGGGTTCCCTGGGCCGGGAACAAGGCCTGGTTTAGCTGGGCAATACCGTGTCCGGATCCTCACGCCCAACGCTTGAGGTTGCTCATCCGGGCCCTTAGGCGAGTGTCCAAGGAGGATGGTCGCCCCAGAATAGACACCATCGAGGGCCCGTGGGAGTTCGAGATCAGCTTGGGCTGATCTCCATGACCACCTGCCGTACTGCGTTGAGGGCTCTGTCTATGTCCCCCTTCTCGATGCCGTAGTGCGTGACGGCCCTGAGGTAGTCGGGTTCGATGTTGCTGACCAGCACGCCCCGCTCGGCCAGCTTTCGCTGGAAGGTGCGCCAGCCGCCCAAAGCCTCATCGACGCGGAAGTAGACCATGTTGGTTTGAACCGTCTCGAGGTCCACCTTCAAGTAGGGCATGTCCGCAAGGCCTTCGGCGAGCATGCGGGCGTGGCGATGGTCTTCCTCCAGCCTATCTATCATGGTCCTCAAGGCCACAATGCCCGCCGCTGCCAGCACCCCGGCCTGGCGCATACCACCGCCTACCAGCTTCCGGTTGCGCCTGGCCCGGTCTATGAACTCCCTAGTGCCGCAGAGGAGGGATCCCACGGGGCAGGCCAGCCCCTTGGAGAGGCAGAAGCTTACAGAGTCGGCGTACTTAGTGAGCTCTTGAACGGGGACCTTTAAAGCAATGGCGGCGTTGAATATCCGGGCACCGTCTAGGTGGAGGGGCAGGCCGTGTCTCCGGGCTACGTCGGCCACGGCGGCCAATTCCTGTGGCTTCACCACGGTGCCGCCGCAGTAGTTATGGGTGTTCTCAAGGCAGATTAAGCCCGTTACCCCGTAATGGGGGTCGTCCGGATGGATCTCGGCCTCCACGGCGGCCGGGTCCAGGGCCCCGAACCTACCCGTGGGCACGGGACGGTAGGGGGTGCCCCACAGGACCGATGCCGATCCTGCTTCGGCCTGGTAGATGTGACTCTTGTCGCCCACGATTACCTCCTGGCCGCGGTTGCAGTGGGTCATGATGGCGACCAAGTTGCCCATGGTGCCGCTGGCCACGAACAGGGCCGCTTCCTTGCCCATCAAGTCCGCGGCGATCTCCTGCAGACGGTTGATGGTGGGATCCTCACCGTAGACATCGTCCCCGAGCTCGGCCTCATACATGGCCCGCCGCATTTCGGGGCTAGGCAAAGTGACCGTGTCACTCCTCAGGTCTATCATTCTGATCCTCCCCACCAAGCAGTTGTTCTATTAACGACAGGGCGCGTTGGATGTCGCGCCTGTGCACCACTACGCCGCAGGGCAGGAGGGATGGGATGGAGGCCGTGACCGACAGGGCGTCGCGGCAGCGCACTGTAGCAGGGATACCTTGGTGTGCGAGCATCTCGGCCCACATGGTTGCTACGGTCTGGTTGGGGGCGATGACGACCTCCACCAGCTCTTCGTTCCGCATCGAAGGTGCCTCCCACTGTAACCCAGATTCTACACCCGAGATTGTGACAGCTGCACGGTCACTAATTGAGTGAAAAAGTACCCTTGTCCTTACTTTGCGGTACTCATGCACTACCGTTTAGCACGTGAAGCCTCCTAGACTAGAGTTAACGGTACACTCGGTCAAAGAACAAGGGGTCTCCTGCGGTGTCCTCGGGAATGCTCGAGCTTTTGGCCACCGGCATGACAAGGCTTTCTTCGCTGATCGTCCCGAAGCTCTTGAAGCCCGAGTGCCTCGACGAAGTGCTGGCCGAGCTGGCCAGCCTGGCGGTGGAGCTGTTGGGCGCAGACCGGAGTGTGGTCTCCCTGTTGGAGGGCAACCCACCGCAACTGCGGCCAAAGGCCACAGCTGTGAAGCGACCTGAGTTGGCAGGATCGCTGTGGACTGATCCGGTCCCTCTCAAGGAGGCTATTCTCTTCGCCAGAGCAGTTGAGTCAAGCGGGTATGCCGAGGCTCGGGGTCCCGACCTGCCTCCGCAACCCAATTCTCCTGGGCCTCGGGGAACTCCGGCTATGGCCGCTGTTTCCGTGGTAATGAGCTATGGCGGCAAACCTCTCGGCGAGATATACATGGACTGGGTCTCGGCGCCCAAAGTGTGGGGCGAAGACTTGAGGCTGCTAGCCGCGGCGCTGGGAAGCCTGGGAGGTCAGGCCGTTGCCAACGCCCAGACAGTCCCCGAGGAGCAGGGCCACCGTACTGGCCTTCAGCTGATGTTGGCAGTGGCCCAAGCCTTAGCACGGCAGGACGATCCCCACGGAGCGCTCCGCGCCGTCCTTCGCCAGCTGGTGGAGATCCTTGGCGCTCAGGCTGCGGCCTACGGCCACTACAAGCCGAACCCCGGCCTCCTGGAGTTCCGGGACGAGGCCTATCGCAGGGAAGAAGGTTGGGTTCGAGACTACGTTGGCCTGAGGATCACGGTCCATGCCCACTCCGAAATAGCGGTGGCTATGTCCTCAGGGAGGGCGGTGCTATCCGCCCCACTGAGGGCCGACCTGACCCGCGGCGGGGTTGGTCTGGGCTTTGCAACAGTGTTGGTGCCCGTCCGTTTTGCTGATCAAACTTTCGGGCTTTTGGCCGTCGAGTGGGGCTGGGCCTCCGGGCCGCTCCCCGACCTGAAGCTCTTAGAGGCCGTTGGTGGCCAACTGGGAATGGCTGTCCATAAGGGCATGTCCCTGAGCGAGCTCAGGAGCCGTGAGGAGGAGCTGGAGGCCATCATGCAGGCGTCGAGGCTGATAGCTGAGCACCTCGAACCTGTCAAGGCTCTGCGCACCATCTGCAGGGTGATCCTGGAACTGGTGAAGGCTGACCAGGTTGGTGTGTGCACCATCGACGAAAGGGGTTTCTTTGTGCCCCTGGCCTACTACGACCGTCATCTGAAGGATGTTACGCCGAACCCCGAGGCAGCGCTTTCGATCACTGAAACGCCGTTTGCGCAGCTGGCCCTGGAATCCGGACATGTGGTGCACATCGAGGATGCTCTGACAGATCCGAGGGTCAGCGATATCAACCGGGAGCGCTTCCCCACAAGGTCAGTTTCGGTAGTGCCGCTGATCCACCGGGGAAAGCCGCTGGGGGTGATCTTTGTAGACTGGAAAGAGCAGTGGCACGTCTGTACCGAGGAGGAACTGAGGGTTCTCGACGGGATCGCAGCCCAGGCTTCGACCTCGCTGGCCCATTCCCTGCTGCACAGGGAGGTAGAGCGGCGGTATGAGGAGTTCGAGCGGCTCTACAGGTTGACGGTGCAGGCGCCCTACAGGAGCCTTGAAGAGACCCTTTCGGACGTCCTCCGGCAAATGATGGAGCTGTCGGGAAGCGACGCAGGGACAGTGTTTCTTTTGGACGAGGCCCGGAACACCCTGGTTCCCGTGGTTGACATAGGTACGGATCCCGAGCACTGTGGGGCTGAGCTGGCCCTGGGGGTGGGGGTTACCGGTCGGGCGGCAGAGCTGGGGCATGCCGTTACAGAGAGTGGGACATCGGCATCCAAACCCTACAATTTCATGGCCGCCATCCCCCTCCTCTGGTCGGGGCGTGTGCTGGGAGCAGTGGCCCTGGGCAAGGGACAGGATGGCAGCCCCTTCACGGCGGACCATGTTAGGTCCTTGGAGCTGTTTGCCTCCCATGCGGCGGCGGCTGTTGCCATATCCCAAGCCATGGAAGAGCTGAAGGAGTACTCGCAAAGGCTCAGGGCCGTCAGTGCGGAGGGGCAGCGGCTTGCAGGTTCTTACACGGTGGATGCCGTGTTGGACGGGGCTGGAGGGCTCGCCGGCGTGCTGCCGTTGCGGCGCATGGCCATCCTGCTGGGCACCTCCCACGACGCCCTCGCTCCGGCCCGTGGCTATCCAGGGGATGACGAGTGCCAAGATCTCTGGTCTCATCCCCTGGCGCTGGCCGCGGCCCGCCTGAGGACCGTGCAGGTACGCTCGGGTGGGGAGGGTGCGGAGGGCCCCATGATCGCGGCACCCCTGCTCTGGAGGGATGAACTGCTCGGGGTTGTGGTGATCGAGGGCGATCGGGCCGTAGCTATGAAGCCTAACTGCCTTGATATTGCTGTCAATTTCTCTCAGTTTCTCGCGTTGTCCCTCAAGAATGCCCAGCTATTTCAGGAGTTGGGTCGGATCGAGGCGGCTGCGCAGCTGGAGAGGCTCAAGGGCGACTTTCTAGCTTTTGTTTCCCATGAGCTAAGGACGCCGCTGACAAGCGTCGTGGGACTGAGCGAATTGTTGGCCTCGAAAGAGTTTTCGGCCGAACAGGTGAAGGGGATGCTGTGGGAGATCCACCTGCACGCCAGGAGGATGGCCGAGCTGGTCAACCAGCTACTGGACAGCTCCAGGCTTGAGGGTGAGCGGATCGCCATGGAGGTACAGCCGGTCTGCCTGGTGGAGATAGCCGAGAAGGTTATTGAGGAGGCGCGGGGTTTGACCAACAGCCACAGTTTTGAGCTCTGGACTGACGAGAACCTCCCCAGGGCTATGGTGGACCGGCATTGGGTGTCCAGGGTATTCCATAATCTGATAACCAACGCTGTGAAATACTCGCCGGATGGTGGTCGCGTCGTTGTGCGCATTGGCAGAGCCTCCGCCAGTGGCAAGGAAGGAAAGCCTTGGCTGAAGGTCGCGGTGTCTGACCAGGGGGTAGGTATACCGGCAGAGCAACGTGAGCTCATCTTCGAAAAGTTCAGGCGCGGGGACGACGAGATAGTTAGGAGGATCAGAGGGACGGGCCTGGGTCTGTACATCGCCAAGCGTGTCGTCGAAGCGCACGGAGGGAAGATATGGGTAGACAGCGCTCCGGGACAGGGCAGCACCTTCTACTTCACGCTTCCCGGAGAGAGCTAGCCTTCGAGGACGTCCCCTTCCACCGGATCCACCCGTATACCCAAGGAGGAGACCCAGTTTACGGCCGCTTCCACCCGCTCCGGCTCGCCCTCTATCTCGAGGACCACCCAACCCCTGTCGCGCGTGACGTCTGCCCTACGTATGTTCGTCACCACATCGAAGTTGCGGCCCATGCGGTAGATAACCGGCTCGCCCACCAATTCGGCAGGAAAGGTTAGTTTGACCTTGAGCTTCATGCCGTAACCTCTGGATATTCGGGGCGTAGAGCTATTATAGCAGAACGCTCCTGACCTCCGTCGCCAGGTGGTATGATTTGCGGACGCTTCAGCCGAAGGTTTGGAAAGGGAGGTAGCCCTTGAAGGACGACGACGGCCGTCTAGTTGAGGCGGCCATTGCCGGCGATGCCGAGGCCTTTGGGCTACTGTACGAAAGGTACGTGGACCAAGTGTTCAGGTACCTCTACTATCGGATCGGCGAACGGGCCACTGCCGAAGACCTGGTATCGGAGGTGTTCCTACGGGCCTGGCAGAAGGTCCGCGACTACAGGCACAGGGGTTTGCCCTTTGCTGCTTGGCTCTACCGCATCGCGCACAACCTCCTGGTGGATCACCGGAGACGGGAGGGGCGCCGCCCTACGCTCCCCTTAAAACCAGATCCGGAGGTTAAGCTTGCCAGCGATGGGCCCACCTCGATACGCGATGCCCTTGCGAGGGCGGACCTCGAGGCCGCCATCGCCAAGCTGCCGGACGATCAGCAACAGGTCATAGTACTGAGGTTCGTGCTCGGGATGAGCGCCGACGAAGTAGCCGCAACTATGGGCAAGAGCAGGGGGGCCGTGGAGGCGCTCCAGCACCGGGCCCTCAAGAACCTGCGCCGGATGTTGTCGGAGTAGTATGGTCGAACAGGGAGCCTCGTTATATATGATGGCGGCTCGTGTACGGTACTACCCGGAAGTAGTACTTATGTGTAGCCTGCGTCGGGGTTGTGGTCGTGGACGTTTCCAAGTTGCTCGACCGCTGTGTCGATGAGATCCTCTCTGGCCGCACAACGTTAGCGGAGTGTCTAGCCCGGTATCCTGAGCACGCGGAGGAGTTGCGGCCTCTTCTGGAGGTAGCTGTGCAGCTGCGGAGCCTTCCACGCCCTGCCATGAGCCGGGCAGCATTCGAGAGGTGCCGCGAGAGGGTGCTGAAAGCCGTTAGCTCGCAAGTCCCAGGGAGATCGCCGATAGCTGCAGTTGTCGCACCTCTGCGCGGCCTGCTCAGGCTCGGCTTCCGTGGGCAGCCCGCGGCGGTCTATGCGGCGGCGGCAATTTCGCTGGTGCTCGGTTTGGCCCTGGCGGTAGCTGCCTTTCAGAGCGGGCGCGGCTCGCCTGCTGACCGTGGCACACCCGTGCCGGTCTTCCAGCCGACGCCAATACCTGAGCTGCCTTGGTCGTCGCCATCGCCTGCTCCAACGATGGGTCAAGAGATCGCTCAGGAGCGCGAGGAGGCGCCTACTCCTACCGTGGCACCGTTGCCAACCCCTCAGCCAACGCGGCCGCGGCCCCTGGCTACCCCCACCGTCGGGAAGCCTGCCGGCAATCCATCTCCAGCACCGATGGATACGCCTGCGCCTACGGTGGCGGTCGAGCCGACGGAACGTCCGGAACCCATCGTCACGCCCGAACCCAGGCGCACGGTCAGGCCAACGGAGGAGCCCGAACCGCGGGAGACGCCGGAGCCGACCCGCACGCCCAGGCCGACCAAGACGGTGAAACCCACGGAAACGCCGGAGCCTACCGAGACTCCCGAGGCTGAGGAGACGCCCCACTCCGAGGAGAGACGGACCCCAAAGGCAGAAGATAGAGACTGAGCAGGTTGGGCGCCGCGAGGGCCGAAAGTACGTACGGCTGGCCGCCATCGGCCGTCCGGTGTCGCCCACCAGCACGTGACAGCCGGCACGTGTGTGGCAGGGCTTCCCTGCAAGTTGGGATCTGAAGGCCCTGTGCGCTGTGGTGTCATCCACCCCCCTGGGTGCGGGCTGCAGGCGGGTAAGCCCTTTTGCGAGGGGCAGCGACCTGGGCACTTCAGGTAGACCCGCATCAACCATTGAGGGGGACCTACAGCCCAGGACCGTCGAATGGAAGGCGATCCTAGTGGCCGCTAGCTCGCATAGGATCCGTCGAGTACTTTCTGGTGATGGTAGCTGCACTTGCGTAAGGGATCCGCATGCGGCCGCGTTAACCTGGTTAGGAAGTCCACGAGGGAGGCAGCCATGGGAAAGCGTTTGTTGATACCGGTGTTGTTGGTGGCAGCTATGGTCCTATGGAGCCTGCCGGCGGCTGCGGCCACGACCTCGGCCTCGGGCACTGTGTCGGCAGCGACGTCGACCGGCCTTACGCTGCAGAGGCAGAATGGAACCTCGTTGTCCTTCACCTACACTGGGTCCACGACGTTCCAGAAGAACGGCGTGTTGGCCACGGCTGGGAACATCCTGGTAAACGATAGGGCCGAAGTGAAGTATGACCCGAGCACCATGAGTGCCACGGCCGTGAAGGCGTGGACCCCGCGGTCTCGGAAGATAACCGGGATGTTCGGCTCGGCCTCGGGCAACACCTTTACGGTTGTGCTCGGCCGCGGAAGGACCATCAGTTTCGAGCTGGACAGCGCCGCCAACGTGGTTAAGGACGGCGTCCTCTCGAGCCTGGATCAGCTGACGAGCACCGATCAGGTACAGGTGACCTTCGTAGCTGGCTCGCCCAACAGAGCCTTCACTGTAAAAGCCCGGACCAAGCCCCTGCACGCCTCGGGGACCGTCTCCAGCGTAGGATCCAACTTCTTCGTGCTCACCACTCGGAAGGGATCCCTCACCCTCTCGGTGGACAGTCAGACCGACATCCAGAAGAGCGGAAACGTTGTCTCGCTCAGCAGCCTGCTGCTGGGAGATAGGGCCGAGGTGAAGTATGTGGCCAGCGGTTCGGGCCTGTACGCCCTGCAGGTGAGGGGCGACGATCCGGATGACCGAGAGGTGAAGGGCCTGGTGACCTCTGTCGACGTTGGGGCGGGCACCTTCACGGTGAACGGCATGACCTTCGAGGTGAGATCGGAGACCAGCATTGAGCGGGACGACGTTCTGATCGGTCTGAGCGACCTGGCCGTCGGCAACTTCGTGGAGGTCAAGTACATCCTCGACGGAACTGACCTGGTCGCCATATCGGTAGAGGTCAAGGTTCAGAAGAAGAAGGTTGCGGGCACGGTGGTTGCCGTCGACACCACGGCCATGTCCCTCACACTGCAGGTCAACGGAAGTCCAATGGTGTTCTGCGTGGATTCCGGCACTGAAATCAAGAAGGGAGAGAGGCGGGTGTCCCTGGGCGACCTGGCGCCCGGGGATGTGGCGAAGGTGGAGTATATCCAGACAGCCAGCTGTAACCTCGCCAGGGAGGTCGAAGTTGAGGACGAGCATGAGGACCTCGAAGTGGAGGGCCAGGTTACAGCCAAGGGCCCAGCTGACTTCACCATACTGGCTCATAACGGCGTGTCTCTGACCTTCCAGGTGGACGGATCTACCATCTTCAAGAGGGATGATCATCCTGCGAGCTTCTCGGACCTGCAGGTGGGGGATCGAGTCGAGGTGCATTACGTGAACACCGGTGGGACCCTCCTGGCAACCAAGGTCGAGATAGAGGACTAGAGTAGGGGCCGACGCTGGCAGGCCCGGCCGGAGAGGCCGGGCCTGCTTTTTTGCGCGCAGGCGCGGGCGAGGACCTAAAATTGGTGCGGAAATGAGCTAACAGGAGGTCAGCGGAGTCAGTGGAATTGCTAGGAGCCGTCCTTGGCATCGTCCTTATAGATATAGTTCTCAGCGGTGATAACGCCGTGGTCATAGGGATGGCCGCCCATGGACTGGAGGGACATGAGCGGCGGTTGGCCATAGCCGTGGGCGGGTTGGGAGCCATTGCCTTTCGGATCCTCCTCACATCGGGAGCGTCGATGGTGCTGATGGTTCCTTACCTGCGGGCCGTGGGCGGCCTGCTCTTAGCTTTTATTGCTCTAAAGTTGCTGGTTGCAAACCTGAGGCCCTCGGTGGCGGCCTCGTCTGGGAGGGGTTTGTTGGGCGCCCTGTGGGTGATATTGAGCGCTGACGCCGTAATGAGCCTCGACAACATTCTGGCTGTGGCTGCGGCCGCACGGGGCCATCTGGCGCTCCTGGCCTTCGGTCTCCTGTTGAGCATGGGCATCCTGCTGTTCGTGGGCTCTCAGGTGGCGTCCCTGCTGGACAGGTTCTCGTGGCTCAACTATATCGGTGCTGGGGTAATTGCGTGGACAGCGGGGGAGCTGGTGGCCAGCGATAGGGTCCTTGGTGGCCTGCTCCCCCACCTCCAGGGGGCTTGGGCGTTGGCGTTCCCCGTAGCTTCCTCCCTCCTCGTCGTCCTGGCCGCTCTGGTCTACCGGGTCGTTTGGAGGGGTCGCACGATGGAGCGATCGGAATCTCTGACCTCAACCGAGACATGACCTGCGGTCTACGCGCGCTGGGTCCTCGACGGCCGGTCCATCGGCCTGTGCTGGGCTAGCCAACCATAGAGAAGGGGGCCAAGCCCTGTCCTGTTGAGGGCCCGCAGAAGGGGAAGGAGAATGCGGCAAAGCGGCAGCCTGGCACAGGCCTCCATCAGGGCCTCGAACCCTCGAACGACCTTCACCTGGGGTGCAAAAATCACCCCGTGCATCTCCCGAGCCACGTCCGCCGGGGTCAGCCCGTGCAGGGAGTAACTTTCGTCGAGCCTGAAGGACGTCAGCTCGAGCCGACCGTCCCTATCAAGCCTTCGCAGGAGGGCCCCTGCTACACGACAGTAGCGGCAGCTGCTGTCCAGGTACAGCTTCAGGACAGGTCCTCTAGGAGCCCTTCCAGAGGCTTTGGAAGGCGGGCGGGACATCTGGGTCCCTCCGGTGCTCTGGAGCCTTTCTAAGGAATGTTAGCACGGAAAGGAGCTCGGTAGCGGCCAGGTTTGCACGTGGATGTGCATTGCCGTACTATAGCTCGTGAAAAGCCGGCCCGAGGGGGCGTGGTACAGTTAGGGGAGGAGGTGATGGCCATGGGAGCGCGGGTAGGATTGATAGTTCCGAGCTCGAACACCGTGATGGAGGTGGACTTCTACAGGGCCCTTCCCCCCGAGACGACGCTTCACACGGCGCGGATGTACCTCAAGGACACGACAGTACGGGGTGAAGAGCAGATGCTGGACGTGCACCTTCCTAGGGCGGCTGAAGATATAGCTACGGCCAAGCCGAACGTGGTGGTCTTCGGCTGCACCAGTGCGGGAGCATTGAGGGGCAACAGCTACGAGGTGGAACTGTGCCGTTGGCTATCGCAAGTTACAGGGGCACCGGTGGTGTCTGTTATTTCGTCGGTTAGGCGTCTGCTCGGCGAGCTGGGGGCCAAACGGATAGCTGTGGTCACTCCGTATGTGGATGAGCTCAACGAGCGGATCGAGCGCAGCCTGGTTGACGATGGCTTTGAGGTGGCGAAGATAGTGGGCCTCGGCATAGCCGATAACTTTGCCATCGCCGAGGTGCCCCCAGTAGAGATAGTCCAGTTTGCGAACAAGAGCCTGGCTGGCACGCGGGCCGATGCGGTGTTCATATCGTGCACGAACTTCCGCGGCATGGCCGCCCGTACACGGTTGCAGCAGGAGCTAGGGCTTCCCGTAGTTACCAGCAACCATGCCACCCTGGTGGCCGTCGCTCGGGTCCTTGGTATAGAGGATAAACTGAGGTGGGAGGCAGCTTGAAGTGAGCGAGATGGGCTACATGATCAGTTTGGAAGGTGCTGTGGACATGCACCTCCATTCCTATCCGGATCTGATACCCCGGATAGCCGATGACCGCACCGTAGCCGAGGCCGCGGCAAATGCCGGGATGGCCGCGATCCAGCTGAAGTGTCACATCGAGAGCACAGTCAGCCGCGCCTATGGCCTTCGGGGTGCCTTTCCCAACCGACCGGACTTCAAGGTTTTCGGTGGCATCGTCCTAAACCGTTATGTGGGCGGAATAAACCCACAGGCCGTGGAGGCCACTCTGCGGCTGGGCGGAAAGACGGTGTGGATGCCCACTATCGATGCCGCCTACCATGCCCTAAAGCATGGAGGCACTGGCAGATACGATGTGCAGACCACCGGGCAGGCGCGATCGGAGGATCCGGGTATATCGATACTGGGTGAGGACGGCCGTCTGACGGGAGCAACTTACGAAGTAATAGACCTCGTGGCCAAGTACAACGCCATTCTCGCTACCTGCCACCTTTCCCCGCAGGAGATTTTCGAGCTGGTGAAGGCGGCTAGACAGCGGGGTGTGCAGAAGATCCTCATCACCCATCCCTATTTCAAGGTGCCCAAGCTAACCTTGGAGCAGGTGCAGGAACTGGTGGCCATGGGCGCCTATGCGGAACTGGGGTACTGCACAGTATCCCCCATGTGGGCGTATGCGACCATCGACGAGAAGAAACATCTTATCGAGACCGTGGGGCCTGAGCGATGCATCCTCATGAGCGATGCCGGACAGAGGCACAACCCTATGCCCCACGAGGCCCTGAGGATCTTTGCCCAGAGCCTCTTCGAAAAGGGCGTGCCCGAAAGCGCCATCAGGAAGATGATGGTCGACAACCCTCGTCAGCTTCTGGACATGGACTGACACGCCCTTCGGCAGGGCCCCTCGCCGAAGGCTTCAGCGCCACTGTGGATACCGCCCGGGGAAGGGTCCATCTGGTGGTGCCGGCCGGCTCGGACCTTATCCAGCGGCTCGAGATCGATCCAGGGTTCGTAAGCCTCGTGCCTTCGGATCAACTGCGCCCCGTGTTGCTACGCATAGCCGAGAACGGACAGGTTGCCGTGGCCCTCTGGAAGGACCTGCTGGTGGGCTACACCACTGCCTATCCCGTGGGCCCCATCGAATGGGAGGGACGCCTGTACCACGTGCGCTGGGAGCGCGTGGCAGGGGTTTGGGAGTTCGGTGGGATCGAGGTAAGCGAAAACTGGTTGGGTCTGGGCGTAGGCAGGGCACTTCTCAAGATCAGCTTCGCGGATGATTGCTGGGAAGACCGGATCGTCATTCTCTTTGGATTCACCTGGCACTGGAACCTCAGAGCCACCGGTTTGGACAAGGCCGGATACCGCCGTATGCTTAAGGCACTGATGGCAGAAGCCGGGTTTGTGGAGTACCGTACCGACGAGGGAAACGTGACCTTCGATCCCTTCAACCTCTTTATGGTCCGGATAGGGCGACGGGTAGAGCCGGAGCGCATATCGGCCTTCGACGCCCTGCTGTATACGGGAGAACTGATGTAGGAGCGCCTTATGCTGGTAGAAGGCTGGATGACCAAGGAAGTAGTCTGTGTTGGTCCGCAGGAGCCCCTGGCTCGGGCATGGGAGATCATGCAGGACCGGCGGATCAGGCACCTTCCCGTGGTGGAGGGTGGGAGGCTGGTGGGCATAATCACCGACCGCGACGTGAGGACAGCCTTGCCCAGCCCTCTGCAGAAGGAGGGTCCCGGTCAGAGGGACATCCTCATGACCACCACCGTTGCAGAGGTTATGACGAAGGATGTGATCTCCGCGGTACCCGAGATGCCCATGGAGGATGCGGCGGAGATAATGTTGAGCAGGCGCATAGGCGCCCTGCCCGTGGTACACCGGGGCGGGTTGGTCGGCATCGTCACGGTTACGGACGTCCTACGCGCCTTTGCCGAGACGTTGGGCGTTGGTACCCCGAGCTCCCGGTTCGAAGTCGAGATAGGGACCGAGCCGCAGGAGCTCGCCGAGCTCGTGCAGAGGATTTGCAGTCTGACCCGGGCCCAGCTGTGCAGCATCGTCACGCCGCCTGCGCCGTCGCCGGACCGGATCAGGGTTGTGATCCGGGTTGGCACCATAGACCCTGGCCCCATTGTGAGGGGTCTACAGGCTGCGGGCTTCAGGGTTGGATGGCCCTTCCTGGAAGGCCAATGAGATGGGCGGCAGAGTGGCTTTGATCTACAGCACGGATTACCTGAAGTACAACTTCGGGCCTACCCACCCCTTTATGCCTCGGCGTATGAACATGGCCCTCGATCTCATGCGGGCATATGGGCTGTTGGGCGGGGCTGTGGACGTAATGGAGCCGCCTGCGGCCACGGAGGAGGAGCTGGGCCTCTTCCACCACTCCGGCTACATCGAGAGGGTGAGAGAGCTGGACCGTTCTGGGGAGCCGGGACGTCCGGACCTGGACTACGGGCTTGGGACTGAGGACACGCCCATGTTCCCCGGTATCTACGATGGAGCTTCGCGGATAGTGGGCGGAACCCTGCTGGCCTGCAGGTTGGTAATGGATGGGCAACTGGAGCACGCTTTCAACATTGGAGGGGGACTGCACCATGCGCGCGAGGCCTTCGCCTCAGGGTTCTGCGTGTTCAACGATGCCGCCGTCGGCATCGCATGGCTTCGGCGATTCCACAACGCCCGAGTTCTCTATGTCGATATCGACGCCCACCATGGCGACGGAGTGCAGTTTGGTTTCTACAGGGATCGGGAGGTTTTGACCATCTCCTTCCACGAGACGGGCAGGTATCTGTACCCAGGCACGGGTTACTACCACGAACGGGGGGCTGGGGAGGGCTACGGATACAGCGTTAACGTGCCCTTGGACGCCTTCACGGACGATGAGAGCTGGCTGGAGGCCTTCCAGGCGGTCGTGCCGAGGCTGGCTAGGGCCTTCTGCCCCGACGTGATCATGCTTCAGGCCGGCTGTGATGCCCATTATTGGGATCCCCTCACACACCTCAACGTGACCACCAGGGGCTACGAGGGTGTGGTGCGGATAATGCATGAGCTTTCACACGAACTGTGCGGCGGCCGCCTGGTGGCCCTGGGAGGTGGTGGCTACGACATCTGGCGGGTAGTGCCCAGGGCCTGGACGTTGCTCGTCGGGGTTCTGGCAGATGTGGAACTTCCCGACGAGATACCGGCTCCATGGCGGAGGAAGTGGCAGGAGGAAGCCGAGGTCGAGCTGCCTACCATGTTGAGGGACGACCCCACCAACTTCCCACCTGTGCCCAGGAAGGCGTACATAGACGAGGCCAACAGGCTTTCTTGGCAGAAGGCCCTGGAGACGGCAAATCTGATAACCTGCTACTGAGGGCGGCGGGTTGCAGTATGTCGCGCGATGGTGCATCGGACTGAAGGCGTATGGTCTACCTCCTGTATGGCCCTGACACCTTTCGAGCGGGACTATTCCTGAAGGACAGGATCCCTAGCGGTGCTGAGGTGGTGACACTAGAGGGAGAGGGCCTGAGCCCGGAGACGCTCAGGCAGGCCCTGGCTACTAGGCCCATGTTCGGAGAGGCGAGGTGGGTGATAGTCAGAGGCTACCCGTCGAAGGCCGCAATGGCGGTCCTGCCGGCTCTGATCCACAGTGCCTCTGATGAGGTGGGGCTAGTGTTCTTGATAGGGGCTGAGCTTAGGGATGGGGATCCACTGTTGAGGCTGGCTCGAGAGCGGGGGCAAGTCCACCGCTATCCTAGCCTAGGCAAGGGCGAGGTCCTACGCTGGATCCGTGAGCGGGCTGAGCGAAAGGGGCTGAAATTCGAGGACGGAGCCCTCGATCCCCTTTGGCAGGTCTTCGGGAGCGATCTGCTGGCCATTGAGACGGAGCTGGACAGGTTGGCCGTCTATTCTGCGGGAGAGATGCTCAGCCAGCAGACAGTGAGGGATCTGCTGGGCGGCTGGGCCGAGGAAAAGCTGTGGGTGCTGTTCGCTGCCTTGAGGAACCGCAACCAGGCCCAGGCGCTGGAGGTGGTCCACAGGCTCATGGCCCAGGGCATGGATCCTTCCCAGGTCCTGGCTGGCTTGGTCAACTACCTGCGCAGGGTGCTGTACGCCGCCAGCTCGAGGGAGAGAGGGGACAAGCTTGTGCGGGAGCTGATGGCTCTGGAGGTGGCCGGCACTAGTGCTCGCCAGTTCGATGAGTGGCAGGTCAGGGGCATAATCGAACATGCCTCTCAGGTTGGCGAGGAGCGCCTAAGACGCCAGTACGCTCAGTTGGCCGCCGCCGACGAACTCATCAAGTCGACCTCCGTGCCGGCCGAGGTTGTGCTCGACCTGCTGGTGCGCCATCTTGCCGGCGGGCCCGACGCAAGGCTTGAGGAGGTGCTGGAGGCTGCCCGACAGGGCTAGGACCTTCTCGGAGCCTCAAATGCGGCGTCCTCTGCCAGCAGGAGGTTGGATCTAGGCTGCCACCAATGTCCCAGGCTGGAAAGGCATGCCAGGTCCTGGGGCGAAACGGGAGTCTCCTGGTCGAAAGCGAAACGGTTGCGGCACACCCCTTTCCCCGGGCTCGTGGAGACGAAGAAGGCGCAGTTGGCACATCTCTTGCCGGGGTGCTCGGCCAATGCTGCCTCGCGCCATCTGCGCCTGATCTCTTCCAATTTGTTGAGCGTGGCGGTGGATGGGTCCACAGGGTCGGGCAGAAGGCTGTCGCGGCTCAAAGTTAAAGGCAGGTCGGGGGCCTGTTTGAAGGTCACCGTTTCGGCCTTGGGGCGATGGCGAGGTAGCTGCTTGGGCTCGGGCCAAGGTTGGACGTCTTCGGGCCTTACCGTGGACTGGAACCTGGGGCCCAACTGGGCGGCGCTCTCATGGGCTGTCGTGTAGATGGGCTCGGAGGGTTGCCTACTGCCCTCGGCCGGCTGCCAATCGTCTTTTCCCCAGCCATTGCGGCAAGCTAGTTCCCACCTGCGCACCAGCACAAGGTCGTCCTTGCCGACGCGGAGCAGGTTGCGGCACCATCCGGCGCCCTCGATAGGGCTGGGCTGGTAGAATCTACAGGTTCCACACTGTCTGGGCCTGCGTAGCCTGAGCTTAAAGTCTGACATCCGATGATTCACCCCACACAAGTTGTTTAAACACGTCGGAGAAATTGGTCCCGGAACGTTGCAGACTGATCGGCCAGGTACCGTTTGCCAAGGCTCCCAGAGGTCGCATCAGTATATGCCGCGACACGGGCATGTTGTCAAGGGCATGTTGAAAAGTTTTCCACAAAGCCGCGCTGCTTGTTGAAAAATGGGCCTAGGGTACCTGGAGTGTATGGGACAATGGTTGGCCCTGGGGCGTGACCGATGGGTGCTAAGGCGAAGTGCTACAATGGTAGCTCAGAGGAGGGCACCTTCCGTGACACATAGGGGTTCGAAGGAGAGCTAGCCTTGTGGAGTGAAGGACACTGGAGACGAAATAGGAAATCGATTTCGGGCGGGCCGAGGGCACCAACGCCGCGGGCAGAGGAGTACTTAGAGACCATATACATGCTCTGGGAAGAGGGCCAGCCAGTCATAGGGGCCAGGCTGGCCCAGCTGTTGGGAATCTCCAGGGCCACGGTCACCATGACCATAAAGCGGCTTCAGCGCGACGGTCTGGTGCGCGTGGACGAACGCAAGCACATCTGGCTGACGGAGCGTGGGGCGGCGGTGGCCGGGGCCTCCATGCGGCGCCACCGTTTAGTGGAGAGGCTGCTGACGGATGTGCTGGGAATGGACTGGGCTAGGTCCGATGCGGAAGCGCACAATATCGAGCACTGCATTTCCGCAGAGGTTGAAGAGGCCCTAAACCGCTTCCTGGGCTATCCCTCGCGCTGTCCCCACGGCAATCCGATACCCTTCAACCCTCCTCCGGAGGACCAGGCGCTGGAGCAGCCGCTTTCGAGCCAGCCCGTTGGCACGGTTGCCAGGGTGGTGAGGGTAGCTGAGCCGGTGGAGAGCGCGGCGGAGTTCCTAGAGTTCGTTCAGAGCCGCGGTCTGGTGCCGGGGGTGGAGGTTGAGATTGTGGACATAGGCCCTAGGGACGGCCCCATGACCTTAATGGTGGAGGGCAGAGCCGTCTCGATAGATCGAAGGATAGCTGGCCTCCTGTGGGTGATCCCCTGTCAGAGGCGTCAGGGCGTCCCTTAGCCGGGTGGGGCGAGGTCCCGCAGACGTGTATCGCCGATCCTAGCTTGTGTCGGCCCCGCGGCCTCGCTCTGTGCGGGCCTATGGTGGGATACGTGCAGGGGCAGGCCGAAGGACGCCGCCGGTGTCTACCCCGGGCTAAGGGAGGCCCTTCTCAGCCTATACAGGGCGGTGGCTATGCATAGATCGGCCCTTCCGGCAGCCACCAGGGTGTTGATGTCGTCGCTGGTAGCCAGGTAACCCTCTACGGCAGTAGCTATGCCCACCTCGTTGCGGAGGTGGTCGGAGAAGGTCCTGAGGTAGTTCCTTCCGTACTCGGGAGCTGCGGACGGCGTTAGCTGTCCGACAAGCACTCGCACCATATCGCAGCCGCGTTCCTTAAGGATCCTGGCGATGGCGGTGCTTTCTGCCGAGGCCCAGCCTTCCTTAATAAGCTCGTCAGCGGTGAAGTCGGCCCTCAGGGTTCCCTCCGGTTGTCGCGCGTAATGACGGGCCGCATCGGCTACCTCCAAGACGCGGCGGACGGCGCCAGTTGCACCCAATGAGGAGACTGCAAGATCGTCGACGTTGAGCGCCACGGAGAGAGGGCGGTCCTCGGGCCACACGGCCCGCACGGCCTCGAAGACTTCGAGTGGGAACCTGAGGCGGTTCTCGAGGGAGCCGCCATAGTCGTCCTTTCGCAGGTTGGTGAGGGGCGACAGAAAGCTGGATAGGAGGTAACCTTGGCCGAAGTTCAGTTCCAGCAGATCGAAGCCGGCCTCAGCGGCCATTGTGGCGGCGCGGACGAACTCGTCCCTCACCCTGTCCATATCGGAGCGGTCCATCTGCTTAGGCACCGGGCTTAGCGGGGTGTAGGGCAAGGGGTAAGCCGCCATAATGCTCCATCCGCCGGTCCTCAGAGGCCGATCGATGCCCTTCCATCGCGGCTGTGTGGATCCCCTGGGGCCTGCGTGGCAGAGCTGTATCCCTACCAACGCGTGTGTCTGGTCATGGATGAACTTGGTGGTTTCTGCCCATGCAGCCACGTGATCGCTGTTGTAGATCCCCGGGCACCCCGGCGTTATGCGTCCATCGGGCGAGACCGCCACCAGTTCCGTCATGACCAGGCCGGCACCTGCCAACGCCATACGCTTCATCTCTTGGCGGAGCTCCTCGTCTGGCTGGCCGTCCCTGCTCCTGTAGGTGGGTGTGGTGGTGAGGGCTGTGCGGTTTGGAAGGGTCCTGCCGCGCAGTCGAAGAGCAGACAGGGCCGGTGGCTGGGCCACCAGGGGTCTGCCCACTGATTCTCCCATAGCCCGACATGCAAACCATGCGTCCACCTCGTCCACGAAATATGGGTCTCGCAGGCGTAGGTCAAAGTAGGTGACCCTGCCACTTCGGGTGAGAAGGTGGAAGGCGAACTGTTCGGGCTCAAGGTGTTGGTAGCGCCTCGAGTTCTCAAAGTAGGCCTGGCTCTCTTTGGCGGCCGCCTGAAGCTTCTCAGCCACAGGTTTGCGCAGAAGTTCATATTCGGACAGTGCGCTTTCGAGGTTCCTGTGGTTTGCAATAGCGTTGGCCAGCACCATAGCGTCGTCCATGGCGAGCTTGGTGCCAGATCCAATGGAGAAGTGTGCCGTATGCACGGCGTCGCCGAGGAGCACGACGTTCCTGTAGTACCATTTTTGGTTCTTGACCATTATGAAGTTGATCCAGAGCGAACGGTTGGTGAGGAGCCGTGCGCCGTCGAGGTCTTCGGCGAAGAGCTGCTCACAGTAGGCCATGCTTTGGGCCTCGTCGGCCTGGTCGAGGCCTGCCCTGAGCCAAGTGTCCTCGTGGGTCTCGACTATGAAGGTGCTGGTGTTGCCGTCGAAGGGGTAGGCGTGGACCTGGAAGAGGCCGTGCTGGTTTTCGCGGAAGATGAAGGTAAAGGAATCGAACACCTTTGTGGTGCCGAACCACACGTACTTGGCGCGTCCTACCTCATAGGAGGGCTTGAACTCCCTTTCGAAGGTCTTGCGCACCAAGCTGTTCAGGCCGTCGGCGCCTACGATCAGGTCGTATTCCGAGGGGTCCGGCAGGACGGTGATGTCCTTAAAGAACTCCATCCTGACGCCGAGCTCCGCGCAGCGCCTCTGGAGGATCTGGAGCAGCTCCTTGCGGGAGATGCCGGCAAAGACGTGCCCACCGCACCTCAGGGTTCGTCCCTGGTACCGTATGTCGATGGAGTCCCACAGGACGAAGCGGTCTGTAATGTCCCGATAGCTCTTGTAGTCAGCTTCCCTGAAGCTTTCCAGGGTGCGTTCCGAGAAGACCACGCCCCAGCCGTACGTAGCGTCCGGTGGGTTTCGGTCCACCACCGTGATGTCGTGTGAAGGATCGTTCTTCTTGAGCAGGATGCCTGCGTACAGGCCTCCGGGCCCTCCTCCAACAATCAGGATCCTCACCTAGCATCCTCCCCGTCGCCTTCTTACGGTTATCATCGGCCTACTTGTATCCTTTCGAGTACATCGACCAGCCGTTCTAGCTGGTCCAGGCTGGGCACTGTGGGAAAGAGGACCAGTTCTTCGCAGCCGGCCTCCTCGTATCCTCGGATGTACTGGGCGATGGCCTGAGCCGACGTGAGCGTGCCTGCGGCGATGCGCTCTGCGAAAGGGCCCGTGAAGGCGTAGTAATGCCGCATGTAGGCAAGCCCCCTTTCGACCTCGGCCTCGTCCCCTAGCGCGAAGTAGGCCTCAGCCCACAGCTTTGGCATGCCGGGCCTGGCGGCATCCATCCAGGCAGCTCTCACCCTGTGGGCGGCCTGGGCGAAGCTGCGGGGCGGTCCCCCGCCGTGCACGTAGCCGTCGGCATAGCGGGCGACCCGAACGTAGGTGGCGTTGCTGGAGCCTCCTATCAGCAGGGCTGGCCCCTCGGCGCCCGCGGCCGCTGGCCCGAAGCGCTGAGTTTCCCACAGCTCCTTTAATTCAGCCAACTGCTGGTTGAACCTTTCGCCGCGGCCGCGGTGGTCTACTCGGGCGGCCTCGTAGTCCTCCCAGCGGGCCCCTATGCCAAGGCCCACCACCAGTCGGCCACAGGAGAGTGCCTGGAGAGACGCCAGCTCCTTGGCCAAAAGGGCCGTGTTCCTCAGGGGGGCGTTCACTATCATGGTGGCCAGAGTAACTTTCCTTGTAACTGCTGCCGCTGCGGCAAGGGCAACAAGGGCGTCGTAGCTGTCATAGACCAGCCTGTCCAGAACGCCCAGGCTCGAGAAGGGCCCCTCATCGGCCCGTCTAGCCCACTCGATAATGAGGTCTCCACTGGCTCCGGGCACTGTGCTGGGAAGTCCTACTCCGATCCTCATGAAGGTCGCTCCTCCTACCTATGAACTCGGACGGGCCCGTGCGCTCGGTTACCCCTGGCCCTGTGCGATCTATAGCGTTTATTATGTGGTCGTAATTGCTACGGCATATTGTAGGCCTGATAGGGCATGCTGTCAAGAGGTCTTCAAAGAATCTCTGGAGGCTAGACCGTCCTGGTCATCGCTCCGCCCCTCTGGGCAGTTTTAACCAGAAAGGTATCAGGGCCTTCAGCAGAGGCACTTGCCGGAGCTCTGTCTCCGTTACATCGCGCAGGGCCACGGCCACTGCCAAAGCTTGTTTGGCGAAGCGATCTCGGCCGAGGAGAGCTAGGTTGTGGGCAAGGTCCTCCAGCTTGAGCTGCCATTGAGCCCGTAGGTTCCCGAGGAACACCCTGGAGAAGGCCCGGGCCAACACGGCCTCTGTCCGCTGTTGCTGGGCCTCCGGACCCAGGACGACACGGCTTTCCTGGGCTCGCGACAGCTCCTGGATTTCCTCGTCTAGGTCGACGGGAGGGTGGGTGCCCCAGACAAACTCGCCGAAGGTGGCGAGCAGGTTGGCGCTCTCTGCCAGGAAATCGGGCACCAGCTTGACCTCAGCCTGGCTCACGAGGCTGTAGACGGGGTGGCCGTCGGGGGATTGGGCGTGGCTTTCGAGCATACGGGTGACTCGTTGAAGGCTAGCCGGCAGGTCCTTACCCGCCTCCACGGCCAACTGGCCGGATTGAAGGAGGCGGTGACAGGCATAGGCGAAGGGCAGCTCGGCCCACAGGTAGCGATCTTCCCTCCCCTGAAGCTCATGGATCTTCCTTTCGAAGGCGCGCTGGCTCATGTCAGAGTTGAAGGCGTCGGTGGGCCCGAGCTGGTAGTCGGCCTGCACGAAGGTCGTGGCCAGCCCGCCCAGAGGCCTTTGAAAAGCGACCCAGTACAGCCGCAAATGGCCATCGATAAGGCCGGTTGCGTAGGCCTTGTAGGGAGTGAGCACATCCGGCCCCAGCCAGGGACGCTGGGGCTGAGGCTCGACCTTTAGCCCGGCCGAGGCAAGCCGGTAGAGCGATCGGCGTGCAGCCCGGCGTGCCTCCTTTCCGGAGCTGGTTTCTATATGTTGGAGTAGCTGGACCGTCTCTTCTGAGACCACGAGGCCCAACGCATGGATGGCCGCCAGTGACACGTTATCGTCGCCGCACCGCACCAGGTAGGAAAGCGCCGGAAGGGATCTTTCGCCTCGCTCTCGCACGTAATCTTCCAGGACAGCCATGAGATCGGCAGATCGATGCCTTGCGAGGTGATCGAGTATATGTATCCTCTCGTCCTCATCGGTTGAGGCCTGGTCCAACAAGGCCACGATTTCTTGACGGATCTCGGGAGAAGCTTCAGGGCGTCTTTTCTTGGCCATTCGACCTCCTCTCAAAGAGCGTTGCTATCTCATCCCTATTACGGGGGATTACCTCCAACGTCTTACCTTTCTGTTGGGCGAGCCGGCTGCCATCCTCGACAAAGCGGCCGATGGTCGCTGCAGGTATGCCGGCCTGTGTCAGCACTTGTGTGAGGGCCGGGCCGTAGCCGGCCCTCACTGCTAACAGCAGGGATCCGGATGCTATGATGCCCAGTGGGTCCAGGCCAAAGTGGCTGCAAAGGGCTGCCGTTTCGGGATAGATGTGCACCCTGTCAAGGTGGACCTCTAGTCCCAGCCCGGAGGCTTCGGCCATCTCCCAAAGCCCCGTTATGAGGCCTCCTTCGGTGGGATCGTGCATGGCGTGGACCCAGCCGGTGCCAAGGGCTATAGCGGCTGCCCTCACTACGCTGATCCCAGGTTCGTACAGGAAGCGGCGGCACCGGTGGGTGAACGCTGGGCCGAAGCGGTCTTCGACCTCGGACGCGAACTCTCGCGCGATAATAGACGTGGCCTCTATGGCTATGCCCCGGGCTAGCACGACCTCGTCCCCTGGCTCTATCAGACGTGGGTGCACCAGGCGGTTCCGGGCGACAGGGCCGAGCATACAGCCGGCAACTACGGGCCTGTCGAGACCGTAGGTTATCTCAGTGTGTCCTCCCACCAGGGCCGCACCTACCTCCCTACAGCCCCGAGAGATCTGCTCGAAGATGCTTTCCGGCAAATCGGGTGTAGTCCGGTTTTCTGGTAGGAGGACTGTGGCCAGGAACCAGGCGGGCGATCCGCCCACTACGGCGATGTCGTTGGCGTTGACGTGAACGGCATACCAGCCGATCTCATCTGTGGCGAAGGTTATGGGATCCACCTTGACGGCGATGAGGCCGGAGCCCGTATCGAGCACGGTCGCGTCGACGCCGATGCCCGGTCCCAGTATGACCCTGCCCTCTGTCTGACCGAGCTTGCCCAATAGCCGGTTCAGCAGGTGGGGGGGTATCTTGCCCACTGGTAAAATCTGAGAGGTATCCGCTGACCCTGTCACAGAGAACTATTTTAGGCTCCGCCAGCTGAAAAGTCTAACCGATTCAAAGGACTGGCCATATGGAAGCAGAGGCGATGGAACTGATATACACGGTGTGCAAGGATGTGGAGGAGGCCCGGAGGATCGGGCGGGTTTTAGTAGAGGAGAGGCTTGCTGCCTGTGTGAACATATTTCCGATCTATTCTTACTATTGGTGGCAGGGCGAGCTGGTGGCTGACCAGGAGGCGGTGCTCATAGCGAAGACGCGGTCCGGCAGGTTCGATACTGTCGCCGAGCGCATCGCGTCCCTGCACAGCTACACTGTGCCTGCGATCTTCAGCATCCCTTTAGGTGCGGTTCGGGACAGCTACCTTCAGTGGCTGCTGGCCCAGACGGCCTGAAGCCCTCCCGAGGGCTGTGGTAGAATTGCCTCCACCGAGCTGGAGGTTCGTATGAAAGTCAGCTGCGTGCGCGACAACCTGAGGGAGGCCCTGGGTATAGTCGGTAGGGCGGTGGCTGTGAAGAGCGCCTTACCTGTGTTGTCCAACGTACTCCTCTCGGCTGAACGCGGCAGGCTCAAGCTAGCAGCCACGAACCTGGAGATGGGTGTGACAGCCTGGGTGGGATGTCAGGTCGAAACCGAGGGTGCCATAACGGTGCCGGGCCGGCTGTTCATCGACCTGGTGGCCAACCTGCCAGAGGACGAGGTTCGGCTGGAGGCCGACGCGCGCACCACGTCCTTGCGCGTCACCTGCGGCGCGGTGGATGCGCAGATCAGGGGAATCGATGCTGAGGAGTTTCCTATCATCCCCAGAAGCGAGGACCAGCCCCCTCAGGCTGTGCTTCAGGCGGCAGAGTTCGGCGCGTGTCTCCGGCAAGTGCTGCCAGCGGTGGCATCGGATGATACGCGGCCGGCCCTGGCCGGCATACTGTGGCGCCTGCGGGGAGAGAGGCTAACCCTGGTAGGGGCAGACGGCTACAGGTTAGCTCTGAAATCTTTGTCTCTGGTGGGGGGCACCGGAGGCGAAGTCGACGCGATAGTGCCGAGGAAGTCGGCGGAGGAGCTTGCCAGAATAGCCGACCTGACGGAAGATACGGTTTCCGCCACTGTTATGGCCGGCCAGTCCCAGATCCTCTTCCAGACCGACTTCTTCGAGCTTGTATCCCGGCTTATCGATGCTCGGTATCCCGACTTCGAGAGGATACTGCCGGAAGGCTACAAGGTCCGCGTGGTGACCGACGCCGAGGCCCTGGCGAGGGCCGTGAAGATAGCAAGTTTCTTCTTAGAAGACAGGAATGCCGTCCGCCTCCAGGTTCAGAGGGGAACCATCACGGTCGGCACCACCGCCACGGAACGTGGGGCTACGAGCATACCTGTCGACGCTGTGGTGGAGGGCGGTGAGCTGGAGGTCTCGTTCAATTACCGTTACCTTCTGGACGCCCTTTCGTCCGTATCGACCAAGCAGCTGTCCATGGAGCTGGAGGACCCGGCGCGACCCGTGGTGCTTAGGCCCGTGGGCGCCGATGACTACCTGCACCTGATAATGCCTATCTACACCTCATAGTTATGTTGGGGAAGGCCGCTTTATTTCGTAGATGTTCGGACGGCCGGCCACAATGGCGATCACCTCGTAGAACACCTTCAAAGCCTCCTCTGCGGGCGGCGCGGGGCTCATCTTCAGGTAGGCCGCGTGACGGCCGTCGACCACCAGGGTGGGAGTTCCGAAGACGCTGTAGCGTTCCACAGCCTCGGTATGGTCGTCCCGTAGGAGGGCGGCCGTAGAGGGATCGGCCGCCCTATCAAGGAGATCGTAGCTTCCCAGTCCGGCTCGGTCGAGGATCCTGGCCATGCTAATGGGGTCGTTGATGCGCTCATGTCGGGCGTGGCGCGCTTGGAAGATTTCGTGCCTCACCCTGTCGTAGAGCGCTCCCCCCACCTGTCGCGCTGCTGCGGCCACCCTGAAGGCCAGAAGCGAACGGCTCCGGGAGGCTAGGGGCTGTTCCCAGAGCTTCCAGTGGGCTCCCTCGTGGGAGTTGACCTGTTCGAGGGAGAAGAACCTCCAACAGATGTTGAGGTTGCCCTGGTACTGTCTGCGCACCTCATCCAGCCAAAGACTGGCGGCGTAGGCGAAGGGGCACAGAAAGTCGAAGTAGACCACTATTTCCATGGGCACTTTCCCCAGGGGGAGTATCGTTAAATTATATTGGCACGGGTATCGGGCTGTCTCAGGGAGCGCAGTTTGATCCATGACAACTTTTCGCGGCGCGGGACCAAGTAGACTGTAAGGCTGGCCGGGGACTGTGCCGGCTGCCGGCTTGAAGCAAAGGGAGGTTCAGCGATATGGGCAAGGCCTTGGATGCTGTAAAGGCACACCATGATGCGATCAGAGAGAAAGTCGAGGGGTTTACGGGCCGACTCCTGGACCTTAAGAAGTTCATGGTTCGCTGCGAGAGCCAGGGCGTCGAGGCATGGCTCCTGGATGTGGATAGTGCCATGGACATCCGCATCGTGAGGGATTACGTAAGGTTCTTGCGCCAGGAGCTGATGCCCCATGCGCAAGGGGAGGAAAGGGCCCTGTACCCCCGGGTGGACAGGCTTCTGGGCGATTCAGGCCTATTCGTGCGGTCCATGGTGATGGACCACGAGGCGATCCGCCGCTACGTGGAGATGCTGTCCATGCAGGCGGGACTGGAGCGCCATGACTTCGAGCAAGTGCTCCGGGCGGTTGTGGAGCTTCGGGCACTGCTAACTATGCACCTGGCTAAAGAGGAAGAGCTGATGCTGCCCTTCTTGGAGGTTCGGTTGAGTGAAGCCGAGCAAGAAGCCCTGCTGGCGGAGATCCACGGCGAGCCGAGCCATGCCTAGGCCCTGAACATCGATCTCAGGGCGGAGGATAGGTCGGGGAACAGGAAGGAATAGCCCTCGCGGAGCAACCTGGCGGGGACAGCCCGTACCCCACCTAAGGCAGCCTCGGCTCCTTCTCCAAGGAGTATCCTGAGGGCTACCTTGGGCACAGGCAACCAGCAGGGCCTTCCCATGGCCTTTCCAAGCTGATGGCAAAAATCCAGCATGGTCACGGCCTCCGGGGCGACGGCGTTGTAGGCGCTTGCGGCCGCCCTGTTGTTGATGGCCCACAACGCTAGGTTCGACACGTCATCCCAGTGGATCCAGGGAAACCACTGGCGGCCTGAGCCCAGGGGGCCACCCAAAAACCAACGGAAAGCCGCGATCATGGGCTTTAGAGCCCCACCCTCGGGGTGGAGGACAACGCCGAACCGGAGGATCACTACCCTGACGCCCATCTCCGCGGCGCGCATCGCTTCGGCCTCCCAGGCTGAGCACAGCCGTGCCAGGTAGTCGGTCCCTGCTGGCCAAGTCTCGTCTACAGGATCGTCGGTTGGCTGGCTGCCGTAGTAGCCGACCGCCGAAGCCTGCACCAGCAGGGCCGGGGGTCGGGCCAGGCGCGCCATGGAGGACACGAGAAGGCGGGTTGTGTCCACCCTGCTTCTCCACAGGAGGTCCTTGTACTGCTGGGTCCACCTTCGTCCGGCTATGGACTGGCCCACTAAGTTGGCCACTAAGTCAGCGCCGTTCAGGCACTCGACCCAGTCGCCGAAGCTGTGGGCATCCCAGCCTATTGCCCTCACCATCTCGCCGCGGAGGACCTTCGCAACATCCTTTGGGCGTCGGGAGACCAGGGTGACATCGGCGCCCTCCTGGGCGAGCCTGCGGACCACTGCCCTTCCCAACAGGCCTGTGCCGCCGAAAACTACTGCTCGCATGTTGCCTCCATCACACTATCAGCATGGCGTCACCAAAGGAGTAGAAACGATAACGTTCCTGTATAGCTACATGATAGGCCTTCATCGTGAGCTCGTAGCCAGCGAAGGCCGCCACCAACATGAGCAGAGTGGACCGGGGCAGGTGGAAGTTGGTTATCATGACGTCTATTGCCTTGAAGCGGTAGCCAGGGTAGATGAACAGGTCGGTGAAGCCTTCGAAGGGCGAAACGGTGCCGTCGGGGTGGCTGGCGGTCTCCAGAGCCCGCACCACCGTGGTTCCGACGGCCACCACCCTTCCACCAGCCTTCCTGGCCGAGTTGATGGAATCGGCAGCCTCGGGGCTTACTTTCAGCCATTCGGGGAACAGCTTGTGTCGGGTTATGTCCCGCTCCTTCACGGGGAGAAAGGTTCCGGGCCCCACATGGAGGGTAATGAACACTGAAGATATGCCGGCCCGGCGGATGCGTTGGAGGAGCTCATGGGTGAAGTGAAAGCCTGCAGTGGGTGCGGCCACCGATCCCTCCACCGCGGCGTAGACGGTCTGGTACTTTTCTGGGTCTTTCACGATGCGTCGGATGTAGGGAGGAGTGGGGACCTCGCCGAGGGAGTAGATGGCCGCGTGGAGGGCATCGCCCGAGCGGTCGAAGCGCAGGAGCCGCAGGCCTTCAGGTGTCACTTCGTCGACGGTGCAGGTTAGCGTGAGGGCACCCTCTATGATGACGGACCGATGGGGCTTAAGGCCTGGGCGCGTCATGGCCAGCCAAGAGGCGTCGTCGTGCTGACGTACGAGGAGGATCTCGACCTTACCCCCTGTGGCTTTTCTGCCCCGCAATCTAGCCGGTATAACCTTCGAGTCGTTGAACACCAGGCAGTCGCCGGGCCTGAGCAGTTCCGGTAGTTCGTAGAACCTTCTGTGGGAAATTTGGCCGGTGTCCCTTTGGACCACCATTAGCCTTGAGTTGTGGCGGGGTGAAACCGGTTCCTGAGCTATCAGCTCCTGAGGCAATAGGTACTCGTAGGCTTCCAGGCTCTGGAGGTCCTTTGGAATCGTCTCAGACATTTGCGGATATCAGCGGAGCTTAGACAGAAGCTCTCCGGCGCGGTAGAGGGTTTCTAGCTTCTTGCAGAAGGCGAACCTGAGCTTGTTGCGCCCCAGCTCCGGCTTGTGGTAGAAGCTGCTGCCGGGGACGGCGGCCACCCCTATCTCTTTGACCATGTAGTGGGCCATCTCTATGTCGCTCTCGAAGCCGAAGGCCGAGATATCTGTCATGATGTAGTAGGCCCCGTCGGGCTTGTAGCATCTGAAACCGGCGCTGGTCAGGATGTCCAGCAGCAGATCGCGGCGTTGCCTGTAGGCGGCGAGAAATTCGGAGTAATACTCGTCGGGCAGGCCGAGGGCGATGGCGGCTGCTTCCTGGAGCGGTGCTGCAGCCCCTACCGTGAGGAAATCGTGCACCTTGCGCACTGCCCTGGTGATCTCTTCGCTGGCGATCACGTAGCCTATCCTCCAGCCGGTTAGGCTGTAGGTTTTCGAGATGCCGCTGATGGTTATTGTCCGCTCCCGCATGCCGGGCAGGGTGCAGAGGTAGACGTGCTGACCGGAGTACACCAGGTGCTCGTAGATCTCATCGGTTATGGCCACTACGTTGTATTCGATACAGAGCTCTGCTATGGCCTGGAGCTCCTCTTTGAAAAAGACCTTGCCGGTTGGGTTGTTTGGAGTGTTGATAATGATGGCTTTGGTGGCTCGGTTAAAGGTAGCCGACAGCTCGTCCATGTCTATGTGCCAGTCCGGCTCGTGGAGCGTCACGTACCGCGGCGTCGCCCCCGACAAAACGGCATCTGGCCAGTAGTTCTCATAGAAGGGGGAGAGAATGATTACTTCGTCGCCCGGGTTGACCACGGCCATCAACGACGCTATCATGGCCTCAGTGGCCCCGCAGGTCACGGTGATCTCGGTCTCCGGATCGACGTCTATGCCGGCGAACCGTTTGACCTTGCGGGCTATAGCATCCCTGAGGTTCTTGCTCCCCCAGGTTATGGCGTACTGGTTTATGTCCTTCTGTATGGCCTCGCAGGCAGCGTCCTTGATGATCTGGGGCGCCGGAAAGTCCGGAAAGCCCTGGGCCAGGTTAACCCCACGGTCACCGTGATAGAAGTGGATGAGCCTGGTCATCTCGCGGATGACAGACTCGGTGAAATGTACGGTCCGGTCCGATGTGAGGGCCCTCACGGCAGGGCTTTCCCCCTCAAAGCCTTGTCTGGGCATTGTACCACAGGAAAAAAGTGAAGGGGGCCGCACGGGATTGGCAGCCCCCTTGGCCCACTACAGCCTGTTGATGGCCAGCAGCTTCATCTCGGTCATCTCTTCTATGGCGTAGCGAAGCCCCTCGCGTCCGAAGCCCGAGTCCTTCGTTCCTCCGTAGGGCATGTGGTCGATTCGGAAGGTGGGGATGTCGTTGAGGACCACACCGCCCACCTGGAGTTCATCGAAGGCGTAGAGGGCGTGCTCGATGAAGGGTGTGAAGACCCCTGCCTGGAGCCCATAGTTGGTGTCATTGACCATGGCCACCGCCTGCTTGAAGTCGTCAAAGGGGAAGAGGTTGACCAATGGGGCGAAGACTTCGAGGCTGCAGACCTTGGATTCTCTCCTCACGTCGGTCAGGAGGGTTGGCTCGAAGATGGCACCCCGTGCCTTGCCGCCGATGAGCACTTTGGCGCCCTCGCGAACTGCCTCCTGAACCCACTCCTCGGTGCGGGCGGCCACGGCCGCGTCGATCATGGGGCCAAAGTCGGTGCTCGGGTCCAGCGGGTCTCCGATCTTGAGAGCCTTAATCTCGGAGATCATGGCATCCGTGAACTGCCTGAAGAGGTCCCTGTGGATGTAGGTACGCTGTACGGAGATGCAGATCTGGCCGGCGTAGGAGAAGCCGCCTACGGTCACCCGCTTGGCTGCATAGGCGATGTCGGCGCCCTGGTCGACGATCACTCCTGCGTTGCCACCCAGCTCTAGGAGCACGCGCTTTTTGCCGCTCCGCTCCTTGATGCGCCAACCGACCGCCGAAGACCCGGTGAACGTAATGATCTTAAAGCGTTCGTCGGCCACCATGTCGTCGGCCGTGGCGCTGTCTGCCGGCAGTACGCTCAGGGCGCCCCTGGGCACCCCTGCCCGGTCGAGGATGTCGGCCATGATCAGCCAGGTTATGGGTGTCTTCGATGCGGGCTTCAACACGACGCTGTTGCCTGCCGCCAGGGCTGGAGCTACCTTGTGGGCCGCCAGGTTGAGGGGGAAGTTGAAGGGCGAGATGGCCAGGACCGGCCCCAGGGGATACCGGCGGACGATACCGATGCGGTTCTTGGCGTAGGGCAGGAGGTCGAGGGGTATTACCTCCCCGTGGATGCGCTTGGCCTCTTCGGCTGCCGTCTGGAAGGTTAGGACGCATCGGTCGGTCTCGAAGTACGCGTCCTTGAGCGGTTTGCCCGCCTCTAAGGTTATGGAACGTGCCAACTCTTCACGGCGTTCCTTAATCATCTGGGCCGCCCGCGAGAGGATCTCCGCCCGCTCGTAGGTGGGCATCCGGCGGGTGACCTCGAAGGCCTCCACGGCGGCCTGTATGGCTCTCTCGACCTGGGCCCTGGTAGGTTTGTAGGTGTAGCGTACCACTTCACCTGTGTAAGGGTAGACGACGTCAAGCCGCTGATCGCTCTTGACCCATTCGCCTGCCAGATAGAAAGGGTATTCCTCAGCCATGGGCTCCCTCCTGCCAAAGCTCTCTGTATGCATTATACAGGTTGCGCGACACGTATCTGGGGCTTCTGTGCCGCAGGGCGGGACTAGCCTGCTATAATGGGGTTCCTAGAATGGACGGTCGGCGCAGTTTCCACATTGTCACCCTTGGCTGTGCCAAGAACGAGGTGGATTCCCAGGCCATGGCCTGGCTCCTTGAGCAAGCAGGGTACGCACAGGTCGAGGAGCCGGACAGGGCGGACCTTGTGATTGTAAACACCTGCGGCTTTCTCGAGGCAGCTCGGCAGGAATCCTTGGAAGCCATCAGGGCCTTGGCCTCGAAGCCGTCGGCGGGCAGGAAGGTCGTGGCTGCGGGGTGCCTCGTTCAGCGCTACCCAGGGGACTTTGCCGAACTGCCGGGCGTGCACGGCGTCCTGAGCACCCGCGAGTGGCCGAAGGTTGTCGCCCTGGCGGACCGCCTCCTGGGGCGAGAGGCACGGAGCGAGGTCGCTGCGCCCGAGTACCCCATCGAGCTCCCCGTAGGTCGATCGCCCAAAGGTTACAGCGCCTACATCAAGATATCCGAGGGCTGTGACGCGCCCTGTTCCTTCTGTGCGATACCCCAAATCAAGGGAAAGCTGAGGAGCAAGCCGCCCGAGCTTGTGCTAAAGGAGGCGTTGGACCTTGTCTCCCGGGGCGTCAAGGAGATTGTACTCGTTGCCCAGGACACCACTGCATACCGTTGGGATCACGGTGAAAGGGACGGCCTTGCAAGCCTGCTTGAACTCCTGGCGAAGTACCTGCCGTCCGAGATATGGCTTAGGGTTATGTATGCCTATCCTGGTCACGTAACGCCCCGTCTGATAGAGACTATGGCCGGTTTACCGCAGGTCTGCAAGTATTTGGACATGCCGCTTCAGCACGTAAGCGGCCGGCTGCTGAAGGCTATGAGGCGGCCGGCCCACCGGCACGCCCTGCAGCACATCGAGGATCTTCGGTCAGCCATGCCGGATATCGCCCTCCGGACCACGTTCATCGTGGGCTTTCCGGGAGAGACCGAAGAGGATTTCCGCGAGCTTTTGGCGTTCGTGAGGTGGGCCAGGTTCGACCACGTGGGCGTCTTTACTTTCTCGGCGGAGCCTGGCACTCCTGCAGCTGAACTGCCGGGCCAGGTGCCCGAGGAGGTTAAGGTCGAGCGCAGACATCGCCTGATGACGTTACAACAGCAGATCTCCTATTCGAAGAACCGTGCACTGCTGGGCAGAACCCTGAAGGTGCTGATCGAGGGCGTCGGAGAGTTGGAAGAGGGGGGCTGTGCTCGGCCTATCTCCGCAGGCCGGGCGGGCCGCCACGCGCCTGAGGTCGACGGGCTGGTGCTTGTAATGGGCCGATTGCCCCTGGGGGAATTCGCTGAGGTGAAGGTGAGGCAGGTATTCCCCTACGACCTTCTGGCCGAACCGCTGGATCCCGCGGCCGGGCCTAAGCTTTCGTCCGCGAAAGCCGCCTTATCAGGGAATGGGCCTGCCTGACGTATCTTTGCAGGCCAAGGTTTGTAGCCACGTACATGGCCTGATGCGCATGCTGGAGCGCTGTATCGGGGTCATCGCGTTCTAGGGCCCTGGCCAGCTTCAGGTAAGGTTCCGGATGGGGCCAGTGGTCTTCGGCCAACCGCTGCCAAGCTTCAGCAGCCTTGTGGGATGCCCTTTGGGAGGCGTAGATCCTTGCCAGCCTGGCGAGCGCCTCTCCTGCCCGCCTGTAACGCCTCTCTTCCTCCGCGGCCTTCTCGTAGAGACGCACGGCCCGTTCGAGGTCCCCAAGCCGTTCCCAGCAGTGGGCCACCTTCAAAACCTCGTCCGCGAAGCGGGCGTAAGCCGTTGGCTCCTCCAGAAGGTTTGAGATGTGTACGGCAAGGGTCACCATGGAGAGGATGTCGGCCGCATTGTGCTGAAAGATAGGTCTCATGAGCTCATCGTTGCCCGATCGCAGCCATTGTCCGTAGACGCTCGGTATCTGCCAGCCGGAAAGGTCGTTCCAACGGTATATGCCAAGGAGAGCTGTCTCCAGCGTTGCCAGGGAGCAGGAGGGGAGTATGCACCGCCAGAGCCTGCGGGCTGCCGTGAGCAAGTCCATGTGGGGGAGCGCGTCAAGGGGGCTCTGCAGGCCGTGGGAGGCCAAGCGGTAGGTTAGCACTGCGGTGTCGAAGGCACGGCCGTTGAAGGTGACCAGGGTCTTGGCCCCGAGCATCAGCGCGCAGGCCCTCGCGAGATACTCGGGCTCTTGCATGGGATTGGTCAGCAGGTGTTGCCACAGCCACAGGTTGCGGTGCTCATCGAACCTGGCGATTCCGATGAGAAAGACAAGCGTGCCGTCCTCGATGTTCAGCCCTGTCGTCTCCACGTCCAGGAGGAGCAAAGCCTCCGGGGTATCCGTGTTCCATCTGCCGGCCTTAGTGGCTAGTGCCAGGAGGCGGAGCGCACTTGGGCTCAGGGCGCTCAGGGGATAGCTTCCGTGGCGGTAATTGGGCTCGAAAACCGTTAGATAGGTAGCCCATCCCATTCCACTGGCGACGGGGACCGAGGTCTCGGGGATCGTGTTCCAGAGCCTTTGACCGTGCCTACGCTCCATGCGTGTCCCTCCGCCCTGGCTCGCCAGTGCCCATGAATCCCGATGGGCACTGGCAGCGGAGCTCTGCCTCTCAGAGCTGGGCAGGGCGTCGAGGAGGCCCATCTTGCCCGGCTGTGCCGGACGTTCTGAACGATATGATAGTCCCTTCAGTCAAGCTGTCAAATCTCGAGGCCTTGGGACAGAAAATGCCCCCGGAGGCTTCGCAGGGTCTCGGCACAAGTGGTGCGGCACTACTATGTCTGACTGCTGAGCCTTGAAGGGGCGCGGTATGGGCCAAGGCGCAATCATGTTCTGCCCAGGTTGTTCGTTTTCGGGTCACTGTCAGTTGCTGATCTCGAACTCGGGGGCAGGGGATCTTGAAAGCAGACGCTTGGCATATAAGGGACGCAGGCGGTCCGAAAGGCTCTCGGCTCGGCCTCCCCGACGCACTTTGATGATCTCCGCCATTATAGCAACTGCTATCTCCGCCGGGGTCTCGGCGCCGATGTCCAGACCGATGGGGGCGTGAAGGCGTTGGAGCCGTTCTATGGGCATGCCTTCATCGTGGAGAAGCTTGTGCACTGCCCACACGCGCCGCTTGCTTCCGATCATGCCGATGTAGGCTACGTCCCAGTAGAGGATGTGCCGTAGCGAGACCACATCGAACTCGTGGCCGCGGGTGACTAGCACCACGTAGGTGTTGGGAACCCAGGGGTAGTCTTTCAGGACTTGTTCGAAGTCGCCCACCAGGATGCGATCGGCCTCGGGGAAACGCTCGCGGTTGGCGAAGTTGGCGCGGTCGTCCACCACAGTCACTGAGAAGCCGAGAAGCTTGCCCAATTTGGCCAGCGGCACAGCTATGTGGCCCGCTCCCAGGATGAGGAGCTGTGCAGCCGTGGCGAAAACTTCGATAAAGACCTCCACCTGCCATGGGTCTCCGCCGTCGGAACGCACTGTGTAACTGTGCAGGCCACTGCGCTGCGATGGTATGGACCGGATGGCCTCCTCCCGGGCCTGCTGGTCCAGTTCGGTGAGCCCGAGGCTCCCGCTGACCGTGCCGTCGAGGTATACCAGCATCTTGTTGCCTACGGCTGCTGGGCAGCTGGGTGAAGAGCGCACCACCGTGGCCAGGGCCGCGCCGACATTGGAGGCGACCGCATCGGCAATGGTGCGGGCCAGCTTTTCCATGGGCTAGTGTCCCTCGCTCTGGGCCGTGGGTCCCTGGCCCGTGGGATACCAAGGTTCGACGTAGATCTCCATGATGCCGCCGCACACCCCCGATGCATGGAGGGTGATGTCCTCGGTGAGGTCGGCCACCACGATCTGGGGCCGGCCTGTCTCGATGACCTCGAGGGCGGCCCGCCATACCGCCGCCTCGCCACAGCCGCCGCCCACGGTGCCCACAATCTGGCCCGAGGGCCTGACCAGCATCTTGGCCCCTACCTCCCGGGGCGTCGAGCCCCTGATCTTGATCACTGTGGCCACTGCCACGGGCTCGCCCGCTTCCAACACCTTGGCTAACTGCTCGTAGAAGTCCTCCATGGCTCAGCTCTCCAGCGTTTCCTACCTGGATTATAGAGGATCCCCAGGTCGCTGACTGCTGGTCAGTTAGGGCCAGGGGATGCTATAATCTTCACGGCCTGCAGTGAAACGACATATTGGGAGTTGTGGATGCGTCCCCTTCCGCTGGGCTATTTCCGTCCATCGTCTATCGATGAGGCCCTTGAGATCTTGGATGCCTACGGCGATGAAGCCAAGGTGTTAGCAGGTGGCCAGAGCCTGTTGCCCATGCTGAACCTCAGGCTCACGCGTCCAGCATACTTGGTGGACCTGAATGCCGTACGGGAGCTGAGCTACATCCGGCTCGAGGATGGATGGCTGAAGATAGGCGCCATGACGCGACACGCTGAGATGGAGCGGTCGGACGTAGTTAGGCATGCGTGTCCGCTGTTGGCCGAGGCGGTGCGGTACGTAGGCCATCCGCACATCAGGTTTCGGGGCACTTTCGGAGGATCGCTGGCGCATGCCGACCCAGCCGCCGAATTCCCCGCGGTGGTTGCGTCCTTGGGGGGCGAGTTAGTGGTGGTGAGCAAGGACGGCTCCAGGACCGTTTCGGCTCGGGAATTTTTTGTTGGCTACCTCACCACGGTGCTCGATCCGCGGGAGATGGTCCTCGAGGTGAGGCTCCCCGTGTGGGGGGCATCGGCGGCTGCCGTTGAGGAGTTGGCCCCTCGCCACGGGGACTTCGCCGTGGCAGGGGTTGCGGTTCAGGCACAGCTTGCACCCGACGGGTCCGTCGAAAGGGCGGCGATCGGGCTCTTTGGGGTGGGCCCTGTGCCGTACAGCGCGACGGAGGCCTGCGAGGCCATTGTTGGACGGGTTCTGTCGGACCATGTGGCATCTGAGGCAGGGCGCCTGGCTGCCCAGGTGTGCGAGCCGGAGGACGATATACACGCCTCTGCTGGGTACCGCCGGCGGATGGTCGAAGTGCTAACGACCAGGGCATTATTGGGGCTAATGGGGAAGGAGGTTGGCGTGTGACGAGGGAAATAGCTATCTCGTGGCAGGGGGTCGATCCCAGGGCTCCTGTGAAGGTGCAGTTCACTGTCAACGGAGCGCGGAGGGTCCTAGAGGTAAAGCCCTGGAGGCTCCTGGTCGACGTGTTACGGGAGGATCTGGGCCTCACGGGCACGAAGGCGGGGTGCAGGCACGGGGTCTGTGGATCCTGCACGGTGTTGGTGGACGGCCTGCCGGTGAAGTCCTGTCTCATGCTGGCGGTTCAGATCGATGGCCGTGATGTCCTCACCATCGAGGGGCTGTCACGGGGTGGGCAGCTTCACCCGATCCAGCGCAGCTTCATCGAGGAAGGGGCCGTGCAGTGCGGCTTCTGCACGCCGGGGTTGATCATGTCGAGCTACTGGCTCCTCAGCAACGAGCCGGAGCCCTCTCAAGAGGTCATTCGGGAGGCAATTTCGGGCAACATCTGCCGCTGTACTGGGTACGTCAAAGTGGTCCGGGCCATTGAAAGTGCAGCCCGGCTGATGCGGGGTGAGGTGGGGCAGAGATGAACTCCGAACTGAGGGTGGTGGGGCGTAGGGTACCCAAGGTCGATAGCACCGACAAAGTTACCGGCGCCGCACGCTATGCTGCGGACCTTTACCAGCGGGGTCTATGTTATGGAAAGCTGCTGCGCAGCCAGAGGGCCCATGCTCGGTACCGGGTCGATGCGACCAAGGCCGCCGCGGTGCCCGGTGTGATCGCGGTAATCACCAACGACGGGCTCACGGAACAGCTAGCATCGGTGCTGAAGGTGCAGTACCGCCGTCCCGTGACGGTCTTTGCCGACAGGGCCCGCTTTGTGGGCGATGCCCTTGCGGGGGTCGTGGCCGAGACCGAGGAGGCGGCTCAGGAGGCGCTGGAGCTACTATCGGTGGAATACGAGGAGCTTCCCTCAGTGTTCGATCCTGAGGAGGCCATGGGTGTCGGTGCTCCATGCCTGCATGATCAGTTCCCGCAGAACGTGGCTGCCCACACTGTTATGGGATGGGGTGACGTGGAGGCCGGCTTCAGGGAAGCCGACCTGGTGGTGGAAGAAGTGTTTCGCACCTCACGTCAGAAGCACTGTCAGTTGGAGCCCACCGCTACCCTGGCCCACTACGAGCCGGGCGGCACCCTCACGGTGTGGACGCCGACCCAGCTGCTCCACATAGTTCACTACAAGCTGGCCAAGATCTTCGGTCTACCACTGTCTAGGGTTCGGGTCGTCAACCCGCACGTGGGCGGTGCCTTTGGCATGCGCGTGGACCTGGTGTCCGAGCACTACGCGGCCGCCATGGCAATAGTTTCGGGCCGGCCTGTGCTCCTTGAGTACTCGCGGGACGAGGACATGTATGCTACCGAGACCCGGCATCCAGTAGCTGTGCACTGTAAGGTTGGCTTCCGACAGGACGGCTCCCTCACCGCCCTCCAGGTGAGGTCGGTTGCCAACACGGGGGCCTATCCCACGGTGGGCATCTACCTGCCCATCGTCCATGGGGGCACTCTGGTCAGGGCGTACCGGTGCCCAAACGTGCGGTACGACGGCTACGCCGTGCTCACCAACACGCCGGTAGCCGGCGCCTTCAGGGGCTACGGTGGGCCCCAAGCCTTCTTCGCCCTGGAACAGCTCATCGACATAATTGCAGAGCGTCTCGGCAAGGATCCGATCGAGCTTCGGAGACAGCTGAAGCATCGAGAGGGTGACACCGATCCTCTCACGCGGCTTCCGCTGGGCAAAGTGACCCTTGACAGGTGTCTCGACCTGGGTGCCCAGGAGATCGGATGGGAACAGTATTTTAGGCGGCGTGTGCGCCGCGGGCGCTGGTCCTACGGGGTGGGCGTTGCTGCGGTGATGTGGGTCAGTGGCACTGCCTGTCTTCCTGGGGATGAATGGCTCGAGGAATCGAACGTGGCCCTCAAGGTCAACCCCGATGGCTCCGTGAACGTCTACTGTGGGGTGCCCGACCTGGGCACAGGCACCCGCACCACCTTGGCCCAGCTCGCGGCAGAGGCGCTGGGCGTGCCCTACGAGGCGGTTACGGTGGTGCTGGGCGATACTTCGGTGACGCCCTTCGATATTGGCAGTCATGCGAGCCGTACGCTCTACGTCACCGGCAACGGAGTGATCCAAGCGTGCCTGGACGCGAGGGACCAACTGCTGAAGGTGGCCTCCGAGATGCTGGAGGCCGACGTGTCCGACCTGCGCATCGAGGACGGCCGCATCCACGTGGTGGGATCGCCCGACAGGGCCGTGAGCGTCGCGGAGGTAGCCAGAGCTGCGTATTTCAAGCGGCGCGCGCAGATCTACGGGCGTGGTTCTGCTCCCCAGACGAATGCGGTCCCCTACGGCGCCCAGTTTGCCCTGGTGGCGGTCGACACCGAGACCGGCCAAGTGAGGGTGGAAAGGTTCGTTGCCGTTCACGATGTAGGGAGGGCCGTTAACCCCACAGTTGTGGAGGGGCAGATCGAGGGTGCTATCCTGCAAGGCATCGCCTTCGCCCTCCTTGAGGACCTTCCGGTGGACCAGGCCAGCGGCAGCCCCCTGGCCATCACCTGGATGGATTACAAGGTTCCCACGGTCTTCGAGGTTCCTGAGGTGAAGGTGATCCTTGTAGAGGAGCCGGATCCCACGGGGCCCTTCGGTGCCAAGGGCGTGGGCGAACCTGGGATCGTGCCCACGGCCGCGGCGGTCGCAAACGCGATCTACGATGCTGTTGGCATACGCATGACCGAGCTGCCCATCACCGCGGAGAGAGTTCTCAGGAGTTTGGGACGGCTCTAGCGGCGGAGCGTGGCCGCCAAACGCCTGGGATTTAGAAGCAGGTCCAGCGCCCAAGTTATGGAAGGGGCTACAATGTCGGCTGCCTCGAGCGCTTCCCGGGCACATCCTTCGGGGCCGATCACGGCTACACCAACGGCCGCTTCCCTCAACATGGCGATGTCGTTACAGCCGTTGCCCACCGCCACGACCCGCTCGGCCTGCAGATGTCTCACCAACTTCGCCTTCTGCATGGCCTCCGCACCATCGGGCTCGAGACGGTGGAGGGATACGCTGAGCTGTTTCGCCAATTCTAAGGCTGTGCCGAAGGTGTCGCTCGTTGCCAAATGTATGTCCAGGACTCCTGAGAGCCTCGCTATCCTTTCTTCTACGCCCTCCAGCAGCTTGCCGTCCAAGGAGATCGTCCCGTTGACGTCCATCACCAGGGCGGAAAGTGTGAGGGTGCCTACGCCCGGCACTTCGATCTGTAGCACGGTCAACCTCTGTCCGAAGTCGTCCTATATTTATAGCATCCAGGGGGGTTGAGGAGAGGCTATGGGGTTCAGGGTTGAGGTCGATCCGCTCGGCCCCAAGGAAGTGCCCGAGGAGGCCTTGTACGGGATCCAGACCCAGCGGGCGGTGGAGAACTTTCCCATCAGTGGCCTGAAGCCACACCCCGACATGGTGAGGGCCACCGTCCTCATAAAGAAGGCTGCGGCGCTGACAAACATGGAGACGGGCAGGCTGGACCCAGCACTGGGCCGGGCCATCATTGCGGCCGCTGACGAGGTGTTGGCGGGCCAATGGTTCGATCAATTCGTGGTGGATCCCTTTCAGGCTGGAGCCGGCACCTCTCACAACATGAACGCGAACGAGGTGCTGGCAAACAGGGCCAACGAACTGCTGGGAAGCAAGCGCGGCGTATACAAGCCTGTGCATCCCAACGATCATGTGAACATGGCGCAGTCCACCAACGACGTCTTCCCTTCGGCCATGAAGTTGGCTGCCCTCATGGGGCTCGCGAAGTTCTATAACTCCTTCGAGGAGCTGGTGGACGCCTTGCGGACCAAGGCTCGGGAGTTCGATCACGTGGTCAAGGCGGGACGCACCCACCTCCAGGATGGGGTGCCCATAAGGCTTGGCCAGGAGTTTGCTGCCTATGCGCTCAGCCTCAGCAGAGGGCTTGACAGCCTGCGCAGGGCGGCGGACAGCCTTCTGGAATTGAACCTCGGAGCCACCGCAGTGGGCACGGGCATGCTGGCCGAGCCGGCCTACATCGAGCGGATACCGCAGGTGCTTGCCCAGCTTACCGGATTCCCCTTTAGGCGGGCCGAGAACCTGGTTCAGGCCACGCAGAGCATGGGCGCCTTTGTAGAGGTCTCAGCCGGGCTGAGGTATCTGGCCGTGGAGCTTGGCAAGATCTGCAACGACCTCAGGCTTATGAGTTCAGGGCCCCACACCGGTCTAGCCGAGATCAATCTGCCCCCCGTCCAACCCGGGTCCTCCATCATGCCCGGAAAGGTCAACCCCGTGATTGCCGAGATGACCAACATGGTCTGCTTCCAAGTAATAGGCAACGATGTGGCCATCTCCATGGCGGCCGAGGCCGGCCAGCTGGAGCTGAACGTCATGATGCCCGGTATCGCCTTCTCGCTGATGTTGTCCATGGACCTGTTGGGTAACGCGGCCCGGGTGCTGGCCGAGCGGTGCGTGCGGGGCATAACGGCCAACGAGGAGAGGTGCCGCTGGTACGTCGAGAACAGCGCTGGCCTGGCCACAGCCCTAAGCCCCTACATAGGGTATGCGGCAGCGGCCGAGATTGCCAAGGAGTTCGTTGCCACGGGAAAGCCCATCCGCCAGATCGTGTTGGAACGGGGGCTCTTCTCCCCCGAGGAGCTGGACCTGATACTGTCGCCCTGGGCCATGACGGAGCCAGGGATACCGGGCCGCAACCTTCCTTCGGAGGGCGGAGGCTCTCCCCAGGGTTAGATCGGTGTTGGTGACAGAGGCTTTCGGGTCTGCGTTGCTCAAAAGGCTGGCCGAGATAGGCTTCGATCCCAGGGCCACGGCCGATGCTCCGCGGCTGGCGCTGGCGCACTGTGCCCGGGAGATGGGCTGCTCCTTCGGGGTGCTCTGGCTGCGAGACACTGCTGCCGGGCGGCTAAGGGTTATGGAGACCTACGGTGGCCCGCAGGCACTGAAGCTCGAGGACATCGAGGCCGCTCGGCTTTCGGAGTTCGAGGGAGGCCGGGCCCTGGATCTCGGTCGACCTGTTTTGATCGGCGATGCAGAGGCCGTCGCCCTAGCCCCAGGATCGGCGGAGCTCATCAGGCACCTAAGGGCACTGAGGGTGGAGATCCGGGCTCTGGCCATAGCGCCGCTTATGGCCAGAGGTGAGGCGCGAGGAATAGTGACGTTCTGCTGGCCGGATCCTGTTCACTGGCAATCGGGTGATGTCGAGTTCTTCAGCACCCTGGCGACCATCATGGCTATGGTTGTCGAGAACGCTAACCTTCGATCCCAGCTCGAGTGCCGGGTCGATGAGCTCCATGCACTGCTGCATATAGCCAGCGCGGCCAGCGCCAGCCTAGATATGGACACGGTCTTTCCTCGGGTCCTGCCCAAGGTGCGGCACCTTCTGAAGGCCGATCAAGTAGGAGTAGCGCTTCTCTCCGAGGATGGCAGGGAACTGGTGCCGACGCGGTACCTGGAGGGATATGACCTAGCTAGGAACTCTCTGCCTCCGGAGGCGTTGTTGCTCTCTAAGAAGCCTTGGGTTCAGGAGGCCCTGAGGAGCTCTGCCCCGCTCTTCGTGCCGGACTATCTGTCGGATCCCCGGATAGGCGAGGAGGAGAGACGGGCGTTCGCGACGGGTTCCGCAGCAGCCGTGCCCCTGATGGCTGGCGAACGGCATCTGGGCGTCATGTTCGTGAACTGGCATGCGGGCCTCGATGCCCTGCCCGAGACCCAGATGCAGCTCCTCGAGGTCATCGGCAGGCAGTTGGGGCGGTTCCTGGCAAACGCGGCCGTGCACGCTGACGTTCAGCTTCAGAACAGGTATCTGAAGGCGGCCACCCACGTGGCGTTGGCTCTGGCGAGCTCCCTGCCGCTAAAGGAGCTTCTGCGGGAGATCTGCAGGCAGATAGTGCAGGCGCTGGGCGCGGCCCTCTCGGAGATCTTTCTCATCGATAGCTCCGGGGAGTATCTGGAGGGGGCGGCCATCTACGGGCCGTGGGTGACTTCCGATGACATGCGCTACTTCGAGGCAGAGCGGCATCCCTTGATGTCGCCCCTCCTGATTTCCTCTTCGGTGCGGGAGGGCCGCACGGTGGCCATTCCAGACGCACGCCATGACCCTCGTATAACGGGCGAGTGGGCGAGACGGCACCGCATCGGGCCTACGCTGTTTCTGCCGCTGAGGAAGGTGAGTGGAGAACGGCTGGGGGTCATGACCCTTGCTAAGGTGGCGGGCCAGCCGCCCTTTACTGACGGAGAGCTGACCATGGCCGAGGTCGTGGCACGGCAGGCCTCGGTGGCTATTGAGCGCACGATGCTTTATGCGGAGCAGGGGCGGGCCATGTCGGCGGTGGCAGGCCTGGCCTGGCTCAACTACTGGAGGGCCGCAGAGTTCGACGCTTTGATCCGCAACCTGACCGATGGCGTCATTGTTCTCAGGGCCAGCGGCGAGGTGGATACCGTCAACCGGGCGGCTTTGGAGGCCCTGGGGGTGGAAGACGAGGGCAAGGTGATCCAGCTTCTGAGCCAGGTGAGGCTGTTCGATCTCAGGGGCAAACCCATCGAGGATGGGTTGGACCCCCTTTCCAGGGTGCTCCGGGGTGAGACCTTCCGCAATTACGTGGTGTCGGCATTTCTCCGACAGGGCCAACGCTTCCTGTCCTTCAGCGGCACCAAGGTGACCCTGGAGGATGGCCGGGTGGGTCTCGCCGTACTGACGGTGAACGACGTTACCGATCAGCACAAGTTGGAGGCCGCGAGGAGCGAGTTCATATCGGACCTGTTCCACGACATGGTCACACCCGTTACCGTCATTATGCTGGCAGCCCAGAACGCGTTGAAGCGCCTTTCCAAGGGATACAGTACGGAGCAGGTGGTGCGGAACCTGGGCACCATTGTCAACAGGTCCGAGGACTTGGTCAAGATGCTTCGGCTGCTTATCGACGCGTCGAAGCTTGATGCCGACATCCTGCGGGTGTATCCGGAGTGGTTCGATATATCGCAGGCCCTGAAAGATTGGGTGGAAGAGATGGTCGTGGGCTGGCCGGAGCACCCCATCGTTGCCCGCATCCAGGATGGGGTAAGGGTCTACGCCGATCCCGAGGCCGTGCGCCGCGTCCTGGACAACGTGGTGAGCAATGCGGTACGTCATTCGCCGGCTGGGTCGTCCATCTATCTGTGTCTGGCAGCCGAAGAGCAGTGGGCCTACCTGGCCGTAAGGGACCAGGGGGTGGGCATACCCGTGGAGCACCAAGCCAGGGTGTTCGAGAGGTACTTCAGCGGCAAGCCGAGCGGCGCACGTATGGGGGTGGGGCTCTATCTCAGCCGAAAGCTGTTGGAGGCGCAGGGTGGCCAGATATGGCTCACAAGCCTGCCTGGGCAGGGCACTACGGTGTTCATCTCCCTCCCCACAGCCATGCCGGCCTCACCCTAGAGTGTCTAAGAAGGCTTCCAAAAGGCGGTTAAAGTTATCTGGCCGCTCAACTGGCACCAGATGGGATGCCCCAGGTACTGTCTCGAAGCGTGCTCCCCGGATGTGAGTCGCGAGCCGTTGGACAACGGGCGGAGGCAGGGCAGGGTCATGCTCGCCGGCCACTATCAGGGTAGGGCAGGAGATGCGGTGAAGCTGGGCAGCAATGTCGAGGCCTGCCACGGCCCTGCAGGCCGCCGCATAGGCTCTGGGATCGTTCCGCTTCAGCAGGTCGACGATGGCGGAGACCTCATCCCTGTTGGTCTCGAGGAAGGCCGGCGTGAACCACCTCTGGGGGGCGCCTTCCGCGATGATGTCCATGCCCTGGGTTTCGGCGGTCACTGCCCTTTGAAGGAACGTACCTCTCGTATCCGGATCGTACTCGCTGGTGGCAGCTACCACCGCCAGCGCCCTCACCACCTGCGGAAAGTTCGCGGCCGCGGCCATGGCTATCATGCCGCCGATAGAGAGTCCCACCACCACAGCGGGGGCCATCCCACCCCGGGTGAGCAACCCGGCGACGTCGGCCGCCATGGCCTCGATGGTGTACGGGCGGGGCGGCTTGTCGGACCTGCCGTGTCCTCGCAGGTCGATGCCCACGACCCTGTAGCGGTCGCGGAAGGTTCGGTACTGATGCTTCCAAATGGTATGGTCGAGGCCCAGGGCGTGGAGGAAGGCAAGGGTCGGGCCCGTGCCTTCGGAGTAGCAGAAGAGACGAACGCCGTCCGTCTCAATCAGCATGGCGCAGACCTCCGTCGGCTGAGCTGCACAGGGCGAACATCTGGCGCAGGCGTGCCGGCGGCTGGAAACCCACGGCCCTGTCGACCTCGACCCCGTCGGCGGATAGGGCTAGAAAGGTGGGCACCATCTCCACGCCGAACCTGCCGGCCAGGGCATCCCCCTGGGCGGACACGATGTCGACCTTCAGTACCCTCACCTCCTTGAACTCTTTCGTCAGCCCATTCACGATGGGCTCCATGGCCATACATGCCGCTCAGAAACGGGCGTAGAACTCGATCAGGAGGGGCGTTCCCTGGGGCAGGGACGCCGATTCCTGCAGGGCCTTGGGCCGGACCCTCAAGCCCAGGGAGAGTACGAGCCCGACCAAGGTCAGGACCAACAGCTTCCACGGGGTAGGCCCTGAGCGCAGAAGCAGGTATGCCAGCAGAATGAAGGCCAGCAGCGAGAAAATTATGTAGGAGTTTCTGTTGAGGGCTTTCATAGCGTCTTACCGCACCAAGCCAGGAACCTGCCCATGTAACGTATGTTCTCGATGTAGTCATCTACCAACACGTTCTCGTTGGGCGCATGGATGTTGGCATCCGCTCTGGTGGCCGTCCCTGCAGAGATGGCGGGTATGCCGAGGCCCTGGCACAGGGTATACATGGGCCCACTGCCTGGGAGCATAGGATAGACCTGAGGTTGGGCTCCGAAGAACTCTTGAGCCGCCCTGAGGGCCGCCTGGGCGACCCCCGCAGAAGCCGGAGATCTGGCTGGGTGCAGGCCGGCTATCAGCCTGACCTCGACGTCTCCGAACCCGGCCCGCTCCAGATGGGACGTGAGGAGCTCATGGACTAACTGCGGAGTCAGGTTAGGAACCAGGCGGAAGTCGACCTTGGCACGCGCCTCCTTGGGCAGCACCGTCTTGACCCCCATGCCCGTGTAGCCGGAGTGGAGGCCTGCGATGTTGCAGGTGAGACCGAAGATATATCTCCGCAGGAGGTCCTTGCCCGTGAGGTTGCCAACGAAAGAGTGGAGGCCGAAGTTCCGCTTTATGGCTTCCTCGTCGAGGTCGATGGTGTCGAGCATGGCCTCGTCTTCTTCCGAGGGCGGCGGTACGTGGCTGAGCATGCTTTCGAGGAGGATCCGGTCCTGTGGGTCCTTCAGGGTTGAGAGCGCCCAGACCAGGCGCCATGCCGCGTTGGGCACGATGGCCGCATACATGGAGTGGAGGTCGGTGGAGGCCGTGCGGCAGGTCAGCTCGAAGTAGGCCATGCCCTTGAGGCCCAGGAAGTAGGTCGGCCTTCCCTTTTCATCCTTCCATCCGCCCTCCCACAGGCACCCCTCGGCCTGGATCAGGTGTCGGTAGCTTTCGACCAAGCGGGGAAGGCCGGGGCTTCCGATCTCCTCCTCTCCTTCGAAGAGGAACACGACCTGCACCGGGAGTTCGCCCAGAGAATTCAAGAAGGATTCGACGGCCTGTATGCGTCCCAGGAGTTCGCTCTTGTTGTCGGCCGCGCCGCGCGCGTAGATGCGGCCGTCGCGGACAGCGGCCTCGAACGGTCCGGAGGTCCAGAGGTCGAGGGGCTCAGGGGGTTGGACGTCGTAATGGTCGTAGATAAGGAGCCGCTTGCGGCCGCTGCCGATTGTGCCCATCACCACAGGGGCCACGCCTTCGACGCGCAGCACCTGCACCTCCGCGCCCAGCCTGCGGAGCCTGTCGGCCACCCAAGCTGCCCCGTCCTCGATCCCCTGACCAGTAGCAGCCACGCTGGGTATGCGGCAGAACTCGCGGAACTCGTTCACGAACTTTTCCGTGTGTTCTTCCACATACCGATCGAAGGACTCCATGGACCACCTCCTTGCCAAATGCTACATGGCATCGGCCCGGCGTGTCAACAGGGTTACAATGGGGCCATGGAGGTGTACGTTCTGGGGGGCGGCTGTTTCGGGTGCTTGCACGGGGGCCAGCTCCTCCGTGGGTGGGAGAGGGGCACGGTCGACCTCGCGAGGCTAACCTTTGTGGATAGGCGGTACGACAGCACGGCCAGAAGCAGGTACGGCGATCGGCCCGTGGTGGATTTTCTCGTCTGCGACTGGATCGAGTTTCTGGTGGATCGGCTCTGGAGCGAGGTCGGAGATCTGGAGCGGGCGTATATCGTGCCCGCGCCGCGGGCGCCCCACCTAATGTTCGAGTTCCTGGACCGAGGCTTGGAGAGGACAAGACCCGGCTGCAGGCTTGAGAGGACGGTGCCTCCCTGGCGGTTCCAGCTCCCCTACGAACACAGGGACGCCGTTGGCAATCTCTTCATCAGCGCTGCGGGCTGGGTCTGCCCTCCCACGTGCATAGAGCCCCGCTCATGCCCAGCCATCCGGGCTCCCCGCACGTGGCACCTGCCCGAACTGGTGAGAGAGGTCTGCCGCGGGGTCCACCTGGAGGTTTTCTATTCCTCCGTCTTTGCGTACGGCGTGGCTGGGATACCGGTTACGCGCCTCCACGAGGCCAAAGCCTTCTGGGGATCGGATACCAGCCTGCTGCCGGAGAGGGTCGCGGTGGCCACCGTCTCCGGGTGTCACGGGGTGCTGGCACTGGCCCGAGTCAGAGGCCCGGACCGGCGGCATGCAGGGCTCCCTTAGCTATGAGGAGGCCAGCCCCTGAGGCCAGACTAGCGACATAGAAGCTTGCCCTCGCCAGGTGCAGGCGTCTGCTGGTTAACGCCCAGATGGCGACCGCCCCCAACAGGGCTGGAACAGCGGCCCCTGCGGCTGCTGCCACGGCCAGGGAAGGCCCGGGCATCTGGGGGGCCGGGGAAGGAGAGGTCAGGGCCAGACCCTGCGCTACTAGCGAGAGGACGGCGGACGCTATAGCTACCCCTGCAAGACGGCGTGCCATTATGGGGTCGGTGCCGACGAGCTTCGAGTACCAGTGGACCGCAATGCCCGCCCCCAAAAAGGCTCCGAAGCTGAGCGGCGGCAGGAGGATGAGGGCATACACGGCCGGGCCCCACGGTGCTGAGGAGCTAGGGATCCCTTCCAGTAATAGAGAGAACAGGCCGGTAAGGCCGGCCGCAATGCCCATGGTGGCGCGGCTGCCCGGCTGGCCCACCCATACCAAGAAGGTGTAGCTGCTGTACAGGGCCAGGAAGAACCAGGGCAGGGCTGCGGCCAGTGTGGCCGTGGGCACCCCAAGGACTGTGCGGAGTATCATGGCCGTCAGGAGCATCAGGAGGCCAATGCCGGACATGGCGGCCACGGCTGCGTTCGGGATCTTGTCCCTGCGGTCCGCGATCACCGCGGCCCACAGGGTACCCGCGCCTGCGTTCAAGAGGGCTAGGTAGAGGCCAAAGAGGCTTGTCACAGTCTAGCTGCGCTCTCCAACCCGGTTAGGGCCATTGTATCACTGGACACCCAGGTGGTCCCGTTCGAGTATTTGATACGCCCTGGAGGATTCTGTTTTGATAGTTGAAACAAAGTTCCAAAGGTATTGACAAAAGGTTTAGTCGGTGCTATCTTGTGGGACAAGGAGGCTCTAGGGGAGCCGGTGAGGGCGGGATAGTTCCCCTGCGAGGGGGCGCTCCAGGTCGGGGTGCCACCCGAGCTGCAGGGAAAGCTTGATACCTGTCTGTCTCACTAGGTCCACGAGGAACTGGCGATGGGATGTCTCGATGCGGTGCTCGGGTCCCGCCAGGCTGAGGGCGGCGACGACCTCTCCCCGGTGGTTGCGGATGGGAGTAGATATACACCAGACCTCGTGAAGGTATTCGCCGTTGTCGAAGGCTATGTCGGCGGACCGCACCTGTTCCAGCTGCCGTTTCAGCTCCTGGATATTCACTATGGTGCGGTCGGTGTACCGCTTGAGCCGGGTCCGCTCCAGCCTTTCGAGGACCTCTCCGTCCCGGAAGGCCAGAAAGACCTTCCCTGCAGCCGTGGCGTGGATAGGAACGTTCCTTCCGGCGTTGAGGGAGGCCCGCACGGCCTGGGTGCTCTCTACGCTGTGCACCAGGGTCACGGCACCTCTGTCGTACACGTAGAGGAACACCGTCTCTCCGCTGGTATCGCTGAGCTCCTGCATGAGGGGCCTGGCCACCTTGACGAGGTCGAGGCTGTCGAGGACGGCGTTGCCCAGAGCAAGCAGCTGAAAGCCCAGGGCGTAAGCTCCGGAAGGTTCCATCTGGCGCACGTAGCCCCTGTCCGCCAGGGTCCTGAGCAGCCTGTGTACGGTGGCCTTGTTGATGCCGACCGTGCGGGCTATCTCGGTAACGCCCATGGGCCTGTGATGGGCAGCTATGGCCTCCAAGATGTCGAAGGCCTTGAGGAGGGACTGGGATTTCCTGGGATCCGCCCTTGCCTGCGTCGTCATCGAATCGATTATTCCCCTTTGCTGACCGAGAGTCAAGCACTGTCCGGGTGGTTGGAGGTGTGACATGAGGGAGATCAGACTGCACGGCCGGGGTGGTCAGGGCGTAGTGATGGCCTCGGAGATCATGGTGCAGGCCTTTGTCGCCCAGGGCTGGTACGGCAACTCGATACCGTTCTTTGGGTTCGAGCGCCGCGGGGCGCCCCTCTCGGCCTTCGTTAGGGTCGACGATAGGCCCATTCGGGAGAAGACGCAGATCTATACTCCCGACGCCGTGCTAGTCCTCGATGCCAGCCTGCTGGGGAGCGTGCCCGTCTTCGATGGTCTCAAGGGCGACGGGATCGTTGTGCTGAACACGGCCAAGGGCCCAGACCAGCTTCAGCTTCCACCCTCCGTCCGGAAGTTAGCCGTGGTGAATGCCAATCGCCTGGCCATCGAGATATTCAAGGCTCCCATAACCAACACCGTGATGCTGGGAGCCTTTGCCGGGGCGACCGGTTGGCTCCATCTGGAGGCCCTCATCGACGCCCTTCCGAACTTCTTCGCGGGGCGCAGGCTGGAGCCGAACCTGCTGGCGTGTCGCCGCGGGTTCGAAGAGGTACAGGTATTCCATGTCGAGGAGGCGGCTGTCCCATGATCAAGCTGAAGGATCTGGTGGTTGGCAAACTCACAGGGACGTGGCCGTCGGCGGTGGGAGACCAGCTGTACGTGGTGAACACCGGCGATTGGCGCTACCAACGTCCTGTCACCGACCCCAACAAATGCAAGCGGTGCGGGGCGTGCTTCATATTTTGTCCCGTAGGCTGCAAAGTCGAGCTGGAGACCCACTTCGATACCGACCTGAGCTTCTGCAAAGGATGTGGGATCTGCGCTCAGGTCTGTCCGGCTGGGGCCATAACCATGTACGAGGAGGTGCGGCTGTGAGCTCGAGGCAGAACAGAGCCAACGTAGCTGGTGTCGGCAACGTCAGCTACCAGAAGGGCCTGGAGACAGAACAGGGAAAGGTGCTGGTGATCAATGGGAACAAGGCTGCCGCCTACGGGGCCAAGCTTTGCCGGCCGACGGTCTTGGCCGCCTATCCGATCACGCCCCAGACCCCGCTGGTAGAGTACCTCTCCACCTTTGTTGCCGATGGCGAGCTGGATGCGGAAATGGTCGAGGTGGAGAGCGAACACTCGGCCCTTTCGGTGCTGGAGGGCGCAGCCCTGGTGGGGGCGCGCGTCTTTACAGGGACAAGCTCCCAGGGGCTAGCCCTCATGTACGAACCTTACATCCGGGCCAGCACCATGCGGCTGCCCATAGTGATGGCCATTGTGACCAGGGAGGTCATTTCTCCCCAGTCCGTCTGGGGGGGCCAGCAGGACGCCATGACGGTGCGGGATGCGGGCTGGATCCAGCTCTGGGTCGAGGATAACCAGGAGGTCCTGGACACCGTGATCATGGCCTACAAGATAGCCGAGGACCCGAGGGTGCTCCTGCCCGTCAACGTCTGCTACGACGGGTTCTATCTGTCCCACATGGCGGAGAGGGTCATCATTCCGCATCAGCACCTGGTGGACGCCTTCCTGCCGCCGCCCTCGAAGGACCTGATGCTCCTGGACCCTGCGCGGCCGGTGTCGGTGGACCCCCTCACGCCCGGCAACATGCTCATGGAGTACCGGTACAAGCACATGGCCGCCATGCGCCGGGCCAAGGCCGTGATCGAGGAGGTGGACATGGCCTTCGGCCAACACTTCGGACGCCGCTACGGCGGGCTGGTCGATACCTATCGCCTTGACGATGCCGAGGTTGCCCTGGTCACTGTGGGCAGCGTCACCGGCACAGCCAGGGTGGCAGTGGACCGGGCCAGGGATTCGGGTATCCCCGTAGGTCTCCTCAAGATAAGGAGCATGAGGCCGTTCCCAGCGGAGCGGGTCTTGGAGCACCTGGGTGGGATGAGGGCCGTGGGGGTGATCGACCGGAGCGTGTCCTTCGGATGGGACTGCGGCATCCTGTTCACCGAGACGAAGATCGCTTTCTCCGGCGAATCCCCACGGCCGAGGCTCGTGAACTTCATCGACGGCCTGGGCGGAGCCGACATCACCCTGGACCACCTGGCTAGGGCAATCGAGATCACGCAGGAGGTGGCCTGCGGGCGGCGGACCGGCGGGGTTCACTGGCTCGGAATAGCCCAGCCGGAGCTTCTGGAGGATGTCAGCCTGCCCCAACGGTCCTTAGCTTGACGTAAGGAGGTTTTCGATGGTCACCCGGTTGGACTGGTCAAAGATCTCTGAGAGACAGGAAGGTGCGCAGGTTACTCTGCAGCCGAAGAAGGTGCCTTTCCTGGACCCCAAGAAGCTCAGCTGGATCATCCGTGAGGAGAAGGGCATAAAGGAGGCCTACGAGGAGCTGACGAAGAATCCGGATCTGCTGACACCGGGCAACGCCGCGTGCCTGGGCTGTCACGCCGAGATGGCCCTTCGCATAACCCTGCGCTTCTTCGGGCCAAACACCATACTGGCCATCCCTCCCTCGTGCATGGGCGGCATATCGGTGGTTGGCTACGGGCCTACCATGGGGGCCAAGGTGCCGGTGTTCTTCCCTCTGCTCACCAACACTGCCTCCATGCTTGCAGGGATCAAGCGGGCCCTGAGGAAGATGGGCCGCGACGACACAACCGTGTTGGCCTTCGCAGGAGACGGAGGTACGGCCGATGCGGGGTTCCAGGCCCTTTCCGGCGCGGCGGAGCGGGGCGAGAACATCATCTACATCTGCTATGACAACGAGGGATACATGAACACCGGCATCCAGCGGAGCGGCACCACTCCGCGCTTCGCTTGGACCAATACCACTCCCGTGGGCGAGGCCGGACGGGGTAAGAGGCAGAAGGGCAAGGACATGGCCATGATCATGGCCATGCATGGCGTTCCATACGTGGCCACAGCTAATCCATCCTTCGTGCCGGATTACCTGGCGAAGCTGCGCCGGGCCCGGGAGGTCAAGGATGGGCTCGTGTACATCCACCTCTTCTCGGGCTGCCCCACGGGGTGGAAGTTTCCCACCGAGAACACCGTCGAAGTGGGCAGATTGGCGACCGAGACCGGCATCTTTCCCCTGTGGGAGTGCGACCACGGAAAGTTCCGGATAACCTACAGGCCTAGGAAGCGCCTACCCGTATCGGCCTACACTCGCACCATGGAGAAGTATGCCCACCTGACCCAGCAGGAACTGGATGAGCTCCAACGGATGGTGGATGAGAAGTGGAAGTGGCTAGAGGCCATGTCTAAGCTGTGAGAACCCTGATCTATAGGAGGACTGAGCTGCCATGGACGACGCGAAGAAGACCCTGACTGACCTATCCCAGTCGATCCTGGAGGGTCGCATTCGGGTGGTCGATCTCACGGCCCCGCTCCACAGCCGTACGCCCATAATCCAGCTTCCGCCGCCCTTTGCCAACACGCCGGGTTTTTCTTTGCATCTGATCTCGCAGTACGACGAGAAGGGCCCGGCATGGTATTGGAACTGGTTCGAGACCGGTGAGCACGTGGGCACGCACTTTGACGCGCCTATCCACTGGATCACGGGCAAGGACCTTCCCCAGAACAGCGTCGACACCATATCTCCGGAGCTCTTTGTTGGGCCTGCCTGTGTCATCGATGTGACGGCCGAGGTGCAGGAGAACCCCGATTACCTGATGACCGTGGAGCGCATCCTTCAGTGGGAGGCATCCTACGGGAAGATACCTCGGCGTTCCTGGGTGTTCATGCGGACAGGTTGGTCAGCCTATCTGGACGATCCAGAACGGTACTTCAATGTCGGTCCCGATGGGATGCCTCACACTCCTGGCTGGTCCAAGGAATCGGCCGAGTTTCTCGCCCGGGAGAGGGATGTCCTGGGCGTCGGTGTGGAGACGGTGGGCACCGATGCCGGCAGGGCTGCGACCTTCGATCCTCCTTTCCCGAATCACAACATCATGCACGGCTACGGGAAATTTGGTCTCACGAGCCTCATCAATCTTGACAAATTGCCGCCAACGGGCGCTGTGGTGGTGGCTGCGCCCCTCAAGATAGTGCGGGGATCCGGCAGCCCCGTCCGGGTCATAGCCTTTGTGCCGTGAGGGCGCATCGTGAGCCAGGGACAGGTGGATCTAAAGGCGAGAAGCCTTTACAAGGTGGAGGTGCTGGTGCGCGCACCCTGGTACAAGAAGCCTTTGGTGCCGCTTTTCGAGGTCCTCTTCAGGGCTGGTGCCGCTATGGACGTGGGGCGCACCACTGTGTTGGTGCGGGATGCCGACGGCCAGATCCTCATGCGTAAGGAGTTCGGGCGTGACCGGGCCGCGGCGCACAGGTTCAGAAGGCTCCTGGAGGTCGACCTCGATGCCCTCTCGCCGGAGGAGTTCAGGACGAAGTACCAGTTTGCTTAGGGGAGACCGGATCCGTGGCACTGCTGGAAGCTGACATTCGGTCCTTCTCGTATCCCCAGGGAAACAGGCCCGCCCTCCGAAACATCCGGCTATCCGTCGATCGCGGCGAGTTTGTGGTGATCTTGGGCTCGGCAGGTGCTGGCAAGACCACCCTCTGCTACTGCTTGACTGGCGTTGTCCCTCACCATGTGGAGGGCTCTCTGGATGGGGAGGTCAGGATCAACGGCCGCCCCCTCAACCGCATGCGCCTGCCAGAGATCGCTACTCAGGTGGGCTTTGTGCTCCAATCCCCAGAGAACCAGCTTTTCAGCCTGACCGTGTATGACGATGTCAGCTTCGGACCGGAGAACCTCTGTCTGCCCGTGGATGAAGTCAGGCGGAGGGCTATGGAGGCGCTGACCTTCGTCGGTTTGCTCTCCTGCGCGGCCCGCAATCCGGACACCCTCTCCGGAGGTCAGGCCCAGCGGGCGGTCCTGGCCTCCATCCTAGCCATGCCCTCGCAGATCTACGTGCTCGATCAACCTACAGCAGAGCTCGACCCGCTCGGCAGGCGTCAGGTCTACGAGAGCATAGCCAAGCTGAACCGTGCGGCCGGCCGGACCATCATCCTAGTGGAAGACAGGTTGGAGGAGATCGTCGAGACTGCCACCCGCATGATCCTGCTCCACGGTGGCTCGCTGATCTACGATGATCCTCCCTCGGTCTTTCTGGGACGCCGCGACCTCGAGGATTACGGCATCCGCCTTCCCACTTTCTTGCGCCTCCATCGGGTCGGAGCTCCTGACGGGGATACAGATGCCTCCCGAGAAGCTTTGGGCCAGGCTGGGGCTGCGTGGCCATTGAGGGCAGGATTTCTAGCCGGGGAAGGACATTGGCAGGATGGCCACGTGCAGGGTTTGGCCTCGCCTTGGACAGGGCGAGAGCTTTTGGTGGAGCTGGAGAATGTTCACTTCCGCTATCCAGGCGGCACGGAAGCCCTGCGGGGCGTCACCTTCAGGGCCGGCGCCGGCGAGCTGGTGGCCATCCTTGGCGAGAACGGGGCGGGCAAGACCACCTTGGCTAAGCATATCATCGGCCTGCTCAGACCCACCTCCGGCACGGTGAAGGTGGCTGGCGAGGACACTAGAAAGAAGAGTGTTGCCAAGATCTCCCGCACCGTTGGCTTCCTCTTTCAGGATCCGGACTACCAGATCTTCTCGGTGAGTGCCTTCGACGAAGTTGCCTTCGGCTTGAGGCTCCGGGGCCTCGCGGAGGAGGAAGTCAGGGCTAGGGCCACAGCAGCCCTGGAGAGGGTGGGCCTAGGTCCCTATGCTGACCTGCATCCTTACAGGCTAAGCCGAGGTCAGCGCCAAAAGCTTGCGCTGGCGTCGGTCTTGGCCCTGGAACCCAGGGTGCTGGTGGTGGATGAGCCATCGACGGGACTTGATTACCGCGAGACCCAACAGGTCATGGGGATCCTTCGGGAGTATGCCCAGACAAATCTCGTGATCATGGTAACCCACGACGTGGAAATGGCGCTGCGATACGCCACCCGGGCCGTGGTTATGGCTGCCGGCAAGGTTGTCTTCGATGGCGCCATCGAGCAGTTTGCTGAAGATGCCGATCTGCTGCGTCGGGCGGGCATGGAGGCGCACAGCTTCGAGGGGAAGGACGGGCCGATAGCCGAGGGGGTCTCTGGGGACCTGGAAGATCGGATCTCGGACGAGGACGCGGCCCTGCAGAAAGGAGGTGAGGGAAGCTAAAAGATCGATAAGGGTGGCGCTAGCGAGGCATTCGGTCATCATTAGAGATCTTCAGGAGGAATGACACATGGCCAGCATTGCCCAAGCGCAGGATCAGCCGCTTCACAGGAACTTGGTGAAGGTCTTTCGATGGGACACCAAGGCCATAGTGGCTGGGGTGCTCCTCGGTGTGGTCATGGTACTTATACAGCAGCTAACCGAGCGACTGGACACGGTCCTTACTGGAGGCCTATGGTTTCCCTTCGCGGGCGGGACCCACTCCCTCGTGCTGGTAATATCCTGCGTTTTCTACAGGCTGCCTGCCGGATGGATCACGGGTGAGATGAATGCCCTGTTCGCCTTCCTCTTCCAGAACACGCCTGTGGCTCCGGCCTTCGCCATAAATAACTTTATCTACCCCATAATCGCGGTGCTGATCAGCAAGTTTCTCAGCATGAGGCGGTGGTGGCACTACCTGGTCCTGATAGTGCCCAGCGTCCTTATAGGCTACTCGCCCATGGTGCCCATATCCATGGCCGTGTTCAACATACCGCTCTCGGTGGCCCTCTACGGCCAGCTGCTGACGGACGTTGCCGCAATAGTGATTGCCTCCGTGTTGGCGAAGCCCATAGCTGATGCGATAGCTCGTTCGGGCCTGGTGGATTAGCCCATGTTGGAGGCTCAGGCGGCCTATCGGGTTAGCTCTAGGGTTCTGGACCCGAGGGTGAAGTTGGTGTGGATGCTGGTGATGTTTCTCCTCGCCGTGACCACCAGCAGACCAGTGCTCTTGGGCCTCTACCTGGCCGTCGGCCTTGTGGCAGTAGTGGCCAGCCGCCTGGATCTCCGGGGGCTGGCCACGCCCCTCAAGTTTCTGGCGATACTTGTGGTGGCAGTGGCGGTGATACAGACGCTTCTCATCCGAGGCGGACACGTGGTGGCCAGCATAGGGCCGCTTCAAATCTATTCTGAAGCGATCTCGGTGGCGGCCGCCGTTGCCCTTAGGGTGGCCGTTATCTTCACGGCCTCTTTCGTGGTCGTCCGGTCCCTAAACCCCTCGGACCTAGGTCAGGCGCTTGCCAAGATGGGGATGAACTATCGATACGCCATGCTAATCACTTTGGCCCTGCGGTTCTTCCCCGTGATGCACCGGGAGCTCGGGAAGATCTTCGAGAGCCAGATGGCGCGCGGTCTCGAACTGGAAGGGAGCTTGCGGAAGCTTTTGCGCCTGCCCGTGGTGATCCTCCCCTTCATCCTCAGGTCCCTGAAGCGCGCCGGCGAGCTGGCCATGGCCATGGAGCTGAAAGCCTTCGGCTATGCCCGACAGCGTACCTGGCAGAGGGAACTGAGGCTCTCTGGGGCTGAGAAAGCCGCCCTCTTGGGGATGGGCCTCTTCTCCCTGGCTTACGTTGTGGTGCGGCTGAGCCAGCCCGACCTGTTCTAGCCTAGGCTATACTAATGGCATATCTTTCTAAGGTATGCCCTATGCCCAGTGCTGCTTCGTCCCCAGCGGATCCGCGCGAACGCTGGACCGAACAGGATATGGCCGAGGCCTGGGAGAGACGGTGGTCTCGCTTGCAAGGTCTACGGACCGCGGGTGGACGCTCGGTGAAGGTCCTGTACCCAGGGAGGCGGAGCGTGAGCGGCGGGCCGGACTTTCAGGGGGCTCTCCTCGAGATCGAGGGACAGCTCCGAAGGGGCGATGTGGAGCTGCACCTGCGCAGCTCCCTCTGGCATCAGCATGGGCACGATCGGGACCCGGCTTACAGCCAGGTGATCCTCCACGTTGTTTTAGTGGACGACATGCCTGCTGGCCGCGGCCCAGGCAGGGAGACGTTGTGCCTTGGGCCCTTTCTGGCGGAGACGCCCGATGGTATGTGGGTTGCACGTGGCGCCTTCCTCAGTGGAAACTGTTGTCATGCGGGGCGCCGCCTGGAAGACCTCGAGCCAGTAGTGCTCCAGCTGGCCAGGAGGCGTTTCGAAAGGAAGGTTGCCCTGTTCGAGGCCAACGCTTCAGCGGTGGGGAGGGATCAGGCCCTCTGGGAAGGTTGTTTGGGCGTGCTAGGCCATCCTGCAAACCGGGGGGCCTTCGGAGTGCTCGCCAGGAGCGTGCCGTGGCGTTGGGTGGCGGCCGAGATAGACTGCCCCGAGAGGGTGGAGGCCATGGTGATGGGGGCAGCCGGCTGGCTCGACAGGGCGGGACAGGGGGCCCGGGACCTTTGGCCCGATGTTTCGACGTTCTGGGACCTATCGTCCCTGCCTGCCAAGCTGTGGCGATGTACGGGGTTCAGGCCATCCGCAGCGCCTTGGCTGCGGCTGCTGGGGATCGTCCGGCTGCTCGCCCATGAGAGGGGATGGAGGCTGCTGTCCAGGATCGGGGCGATCGTTGCGGACAGGGGGAGCAGGGGAGCGCTGGAGGTTACCAAACCTCTGACGGGGGGCCCTGACCCACGCCTTGGCCTGGGCTGCGCCGTGGAGCTGCTGGCCAACGTGCTGCTGCCGGCCCTGGCCACGGAAGGGGATGGGATGGAGGCGGCGGCCTGGTCCGTGTGGTGTTCCCTGCCGTGCCCTGGGTACGGTGTCACCAGGGGCATGGAGAGAGCGTTTGGCCTAGAAAGGGCGCCTCGGAAGGTCTACTGGGCACAAGGGCTACTGGAGCTCCGGGCTAGGTACTGCGCCGAGGCCAGGCAGGAGCTGTGCCCCCTTCAGGGGAGGGCCTTCCTTGATTAGGAGGCCGTCGGATTACGAAGCTTTCCTGGCTCCATATGCGTGCAGGGGTAGTTCGAGCCGCGGGAGGCGCTACCCTGAGGACGAGCATCCCCTTCGTTCGCCCTTTCAACGGGACAGGGACAGGATCATCCACAGCAAGGCCTTCCGGCGTCTGGAGTACAAGACCCAGGTCTTCGTCAACTTCGAAGGGGACCACTATCGGACGCGCCTGACCCATTCTTTGGAGGCGTCGCAGATCGGCAGAACTATCGCTAGGGCCTTGGGGCTCAACGAAGACCTGGTGGAGGCCATTGTCCTGGCCCACGATCTGGGGCATCCCCCTTTCGGCCACGCCGGCGAACGGGCCTTGAACGAGCTCATGTCGGCAGAAGGCGGCTTCGACCACAACCGCCAGAGCCTCCGGGTGGTCGAGCTCCTGGAGGGCCGCGACCCTCGGTATCCAGGCCTCAATCTCACCTGGGAGGTTAGGGAGGGGCTGGCCAAGCATAGGGATGACTTCAGGGCTATGCGAGCAGAGCTTCCTCAGGAGGTGCTCCAGCCCAGCCTCGAGGCCCAGGTGGCGGACCTAGCCGACGATGTGGCCTACTACTGCCACGACCTCGACGATGGACTGAGGTCGGGGCTGATCACAGAGGAGGAGCTTTCCGAAGCTCGGCTGGAGCTGTGGCACCGCGCCGCGGTAAGGGTGGATGCCACCTTCGCTCCCTCGGAACGGGAGAGCCGAAGGTACATGCTCATAAGGACACTGGTGGACCTTCTGGTCACGGATGTGCTCAACGAATCGAGCAGGTTGATAGCTGAGAGCCGCGTGTATACCGCCGACGATGTGCGGTGCGTCCCCCATAGGCTCATCGACTTTTCGGGGGAGCTGCGTTCGGGGGTGGATCAGCTGGCGCTGTTCCTTCGGGAGAGGCTTTACTCGCACTACCGTGTGGTAAGGGCCAACGAGAGGGCGGCCAGGGTCGTTGCAGGGCTCTTCGAGGGTTTCGTTTCGAACCCGAGGCAGCTGCCGCCCCACGTGCAGCGCCGCATCGGCGAGGTGGGCCTACAGCGGGCCGTGTGCGATTACATTGCGGGCATGACGGACCGCTTCGCTTTGGACGAGTACAGGCAGATGGCTGGCCCGGAGTTCCGCCGGCTGCCCTAGCCGTGGCCTTCACAAGCCTTGCGGTGTATCATCAGGGAAAAGGTGCCAACTTGGGGAGGTTGACCCTGTGCTGATCGCTTCGGGAAAGGCTCTAAAGGAATGGGCTGTGGTGGTGCGTGCCATGGACCTGGGGATTCAGACCATCGTCCTGAGGAAGGGTGGCATCGCCGAGCTGAACCGACACTTCTCTGTAGATGCCGGCGAGTTCTTCTTCTTGCCCACCTTCACCCATCAGGAACCGGATGTCCTGCAGGACCGTTTCAAGTACCTGATGGACGATCCCCTGTGCAGGCCTCGGGAGGACGGGAGGGTGCCTATAACTCACTGGGCAAAGGTGGTCGATGTGCTGTCGGTCCGCTTCCTGGAGAATTTGGAAGCCCTCGCCGATCACTACGTCTGGACGCCCGAGTACGTGGCCCAGAGGCTTCAGTGGAAGCCCAAATACCCTTTGAACCTACTGGTGCTCAGGGTCTATCGCCTGCCGCAGACTCAGCTTGTCGACTGGAGGCCTGAGTTCGGTGGGTGCCGATCCTGGGCGGAGGTCGAAGCTCCCCTCGGCACGGCCCACAGCGTTCCCGTGCTTACGGATGCTGAGTTCGAAGCCAGGGTCGGGGAGATCCTGGCGATCCTGGGCAGGTCCTGAAGGCGGTCATGGACATAGCCCTCATCGATTACTGGGCATTGCAGGGCAGGGGGCCGTACCATCGGGCTTCGGCGGGGGCGAAGGCGGTGGCGACGGCGCTGGTGCTTGCCGCTGTGCTTGTGGCAACGGACGCCGTGACCCTGCTTGCTATCTACCTTCTGTTGGCGGCCGTTACGGCCACGTCCCGACTGCCCATGGGGAGGGTGTTGGTCATAGCTGCGTATCCTGCCATCTTTGCCTTCCTCTTCGCCCTAAGCCGGTGGGATGGCACCCTTGGGACTCCCATGTCCATCGTCCTTAAGGCCATGGATGCAGGCCTGGCCGTGGTGCTCCTCATCGTGACTACCCCGTATCCGGAGATATTTGGCGTCCTTGGCACCATGATGCCGAGGGTGCTCGTCGATGGGCTGTTCTTGACATACAGGTCGCTGTTTATACTCCTTCGGCTGGTGTCGGAGTTAACCACGGCCCTGAGGCTGCGAGGTGGATTGGATCGCAGGCGATATCTCGCGATGCTGAGAAACTTGGGGCAGGGCCTGGGACACGTCATCGTCCACGGGATCGATCTCAGCGAACGGTTCTATCAGGTGCTCAGGGTGAGGGGCTACTGTGGGAAGCTGGCTTCGTCGGGAGGCTGGCGCGCCGCGTCCATAGCGGACGCCGTTCCTATCTCCATAGCCGTCTCCATCCTGGGATTGGCGGTCCTGGCGAGGACCTATGCCCGACTGCAGGAGTTCAACGGTTATATTGTGGTGGGCTCCCTGGGCCTGTTCATCGTCTCTTTGGTTGTCAACAGGCGTGGCCTTGGCGCGGAGCGGGGGTTGGAGCTTTGGAAGAGATAGTTCGGGTCAGCGACGTGCGTCACGTTTACCCCGACGGTACAGCCCTGCACTTCCATGGGCTGGATTTCGTGGTTCGCCAGGGCGAAAGGGTGGCCCTTCTTGGGGCCAACGGCAGCGGGAAGACCACCCTTCTGTACCATATCATAGGCCTGTTGCGGCCGCGGTCGGGCCTGGTGAGGGTTTTCGGGCACGATCCGGCCGCGGAGTGGCATCGGATCCGCAAGGATGTAGGTGTACTGCTGCAGAATCCGGAGGTCCAGATCATCGCGCCCCGTGTGAGGGACGACATCGGGTTCTCCCCTCGGAACTACGGGCTGCCCTCCGATGAAGTGGAGCGCATGGTGCTGGAGATAGCGGAGCTGTTGGAGATAAGCCACCTGTTAGATAGGGTGCCCCACTATTTGAGCGGCGGCGAGAAGCAGAAGGTGGCCCTGGCAGGGGCGTTGGTGATGAGGCCCCGCCTGCTCATCATGGACGAGCCCTTCGAAGGTCTGGACGCGGCGTCGAAGCTGGAGCTCATCGGTGTGATCAATAGGCTCCACAGGGAGAAGGAAGTTGCCATCATCGTGACGGTCCACGACGTGAATCTGGCACCCTACTTCATAGACACGGTGTACGTTATGGCTGTCGGCGGTGAGCTCGTTCGGAAAGGAGCCCCCAGGGAGATCTTTGGGGATCCGGGCCTCATGGCTGCACACAGGCTAGAACCTCCCGTATTGAGCCGGCTCTTCCTCAGCCTGAGGGAGCGGGGATACCCGGTGGGCACCGCCATGACTGTGGAGGAAGCCACTGAAATCCTGATTGAGCTGATGGGCCAGAAGGTAGCCGAGGGAGGCCATGGCGCCGCGTGAGATCGTCAGCTGGCTCGAGGAGCATGAGGCGGAGCTGATCCACCTCCGGAGGGATCTCCATGCACATCCGGAGCTTTCCGGCCAGGAGCACCGGACGGGCGGCGTGGTGGCGAATATCCTCGAGGAAAGCGGGCTGGAGGTGAACCGCGGGGTTGCTGGGACAGGGCTCCTGGCTACGGTAAGGGGCGGGGCTCCAGGCCGCAACCTCCTGGTCCGTGCCGACATGGATGCCCTTCCGATAGAGGAGGCCAACGAGGTCAGCTATCGCTCAACGGTGAGCGGGGTCATGCACGCCTGCGGCCACGACGGGCACACGGCGGTGGCCGTAAACGTGGCTAGGGCCTTGGCAGCTTACCGGGATCAGTTTTCGGGCACTGTCCGTTTCGCCTTCCAACCTGCCGAGGAGAGGCTTGGAGGTGCTGAGCGGATGATAGCCGAGGGGGCCCTGGACCAACCGCCGGTGGACGGCGTCCTCGGCTTTCACCTGTGGAACTACCTCCCCGCTGGCCGCGTGGGGCTCCGTGCGGGCCCGATATTCGCTGGGGCCGATGAGCTGGAGATATTTGTGCGAGGCAAGGGCGGGCATGGTGCTCTCCCTCATGAGGCTGTGGACGCCTTGGTGGCGGCATGCCATGTGGTTGTGGCCATGCAGACGGTTGTGAGCCGTGAGCTTCCTCCCCTCGAAGCCGGGGTGCTTACCATGGGCACCATACGGGGAGGTTCGGCCTTCAACATCATAGCGGAAGAGGTGACTATTTCGGGGACGCTCCGGACCTTCGACGAAAGGCTGAGAGACCGCCTTCTCATCAGATGCGGGGAGATCGTCCAGGGTGTGGCTTCGGCGTTGCGGTGTTCGGCATCCTTCCACGTGGTGTCGAGCTGTCCGCCCGTGGTCAACGATCCGGGTATGACGAGGTTGGTGTGGTCCACCGTGGCCGAGGTGCTGGGCGATGGAGCCGTAGTGGAGGTCGAGCCGAGCACCGGGGCCGACGATGTTGCCTTCTTCCTAAGGAGGGTGCCCGGCTGCTACTTTCTGGTGGGCTCCGCTCCGCCGGGCGACCTTAGGCCCCACCATACTCCCAGGTTCGACATCGACGAACGGTCGTTGATGGTGGCGGCCAAGGTGCTAGCGGCCGCAGCCGTGAACTTCGTCAGTGGAGGCGAGCTTCGGGGCGCGGCCTAAAGCTCCTGGTCGGGATGTGGTTCCGGGGCCACAGGCCGAGGCACTGCCTCCCTCAGCCGTTGCTCCACAGCGGCGGGGTCGGCGGTAGGTTCGAGGCACAGGGTTCCCATACAGACGTGGGCTGCGGTGATGGGTGGATAGCCTCTCTCTGCCAACCGTTGGGGCCTCAGGTCGGGCCCCAGGGGCTCTACTTCGCGATTCGAGTGGTAGGGTCGGAGTGCCGCGTTGAGGAGCGGTCCGCGGCTGGAGCTATCTCCTACCACGACCACATGGGTCATTTCCGTCAGCATGCGGTGGACAACCCGGCCGAACTGTGCGGCTAGCAGACCATATTGTGGGACCTGCCCGGCCAGGGCCGCGAGGGTGTCGTTGGCAAGCGACCGCAGTGTGGCGTCGTCTGTGAGCTGGGAGAGCCGGAAGGCGAGTTCCGCCGCCAAAGCGTTCTCGGGCAGGGGCCGGTCGGGAATGGCGAGGTACCCCGGAGCCCTCTCGTCTGGAACCGCATCGTAAAACCCGCCTTCGGGCGCCCCGAAGCGTTCTCGGATGATGCTCATGAGGGCTAGGGCCACTGCAAAGTGGTCTTCGGGCCCTCCTGCCTCATAGCTGTCCAGGAAGGCATGGGCGGCATGGACCTGATCTGACAGGTTGCCGAAACCCCGCGCCTCTCCGTCCCAGAAATGGCACATGCCTGCCTGTGGGCTGTACATCTTGGAGGCAAGGAAGTGGAGGGTCCGCTGGGCCACGTCCCACCATTCGGTGTCCCCCGAGACTTTGCAGTAGGAAATGGCATTCCGCGCCGCTATGGCGTTCCAGTCGGCATACACCGTGGGGTCAACATAGGGAGCATGGGCATTCCGTCGGGCCTTCAGGCTCTTGAGCGCATAGTAGTCTTCGTCGGCGTCCTGTGACCCGCCGAAGATCCCCAGATCCTCTTGGAACAGTGTGGATCGGAGGTAGTTTGCCACGGAGCGCGTCACCTCCAGAAGGGCTGCGTCCTTGAGGATGTCGGAGGCGGCCGCGTAGATGCCCAGGAGGAGGGAGTTATCCTCCAGCATCTTCTCGAAGTGGGGCACGCTCCAGTCGCGCGTCGTGGAGTACCTGAAGAACCCTCCCTCCACATGGTCGAACATTCCTCCCTCGGCCATGGCCTGCAGGGTGGTCTTGAGGAGCTTGCGCCAACTTTCGTCGCCCGATTGGTGCAAGCGTGCAAGGGCATACTGAAGGGCGTCGGTATGGGGAAACTTGGGTTCGTGCCCGAAGCCGCCGTAGACCCAGTCGTAGCTGTTGAGGACCGCGTTGTCCAGCTCCTCGATGATCTGCCAGGAAAGCCTCGAGCGCGAGGGCCTGCTTCGTCTAGATGCCTCACGCTGGGCCTTCATCTCTGCCAACTTGGCTTCGATCTCTGAGCGCCGGTGCCGGTAGTACTGGAGCACCCGGTCCATGAGCGCGGCCATCTGTTGAGGCGGCACGTAGGTGGCGCCGGTAAGGATCTCGCCGGTGGGCAACAGGAAAGCGGTAGTGGGCCATCCGCCCTGGTTATACCTTCTGTTAACTTCCGGCTGACGGTCGGTGTCGACTCGCACGGGAATGAAGTCGCGGTTAGCGGCCTCTATGATCTGGGGATCGGAGTATGTGGTCTCGTCCATCACGTGGCACCAGTGGCACCATACGGCGCTGATGGACAAAAGAATGGGTTTGTCTTCCTGTGTCGCCTCCTCGAAAGCTTGAGGTCCCCAAGGCCTCCAGTGGATCTCCGAGGCGCGGTTGGGCCTCGGGGAGAAGCGGAAGATGGGAGCCTTAGATCCCTCCATGGTGGAGCTCCCTTTTTAACAGTATGGAGTCATTATAACAGGGGACGGGAGGAGCCGTGACCTGCCCTAACCGTGCCCGTAGCCACGTCAGGCCCACAGTAAAGACTTGCAGCTTCTATGGGCCTATCCAGGGACGTGCCGCCACGGGTATCATGTGCTTGCGGAGCCGCACCCGATGTGAGAAGCCTTGACGATGCTTCCCCTGAGGCTCATATAAAACCCGGCGATGGGCAGATCACGTTCTCGTCAGTGTGAACTTTTCGGGCTGTCCGTCGAAGCGGGGTTCGAGGGCCGATCCACGGTCGGCAGGACGACGGTGGATCGGCTGCCGGGAGCAGCCAGTTCAGGAGCGCTCCCCATACGGGTCGGCATGTGCCCAGTTGAGTATGGACGGTGCGGCTGCGAACCGCAGACGAGGGCTACGGGTCCGACCAGGCCTGAGGAGGTTTCCCTTGCCACGTTGGTGTCCCTAGATGGCCTACCGACGCTCGTAGAGTTCGGGTCGGAGCACGCCCACGTAGCGCAGGTTCCTGTAGCCCTGGTTGTAGTCTATGCCGTAGCCTACGACGAACTTGTCGGGTATCTCGAACCCGCAGTAGCCGATATCGACGGGCACCTGGCGGCGATAGGGCTTATCCAGCAGCACGCAGGTGCGCACCGATAGGGGACGCCTTTCCGAGATCACGCGGGAGATGTAGCTTAGGGTCAGGCCTGTGTCGGCGATGTCCTCCACGATGAGGACGTGGAACCCCTCTACCGGCTGGTCTAGGTCCTTGAGGATCTTAACCTCGCCCGACGTCGTCGTGCCCACGTAGCTGGAAATGGCCATAAAGTCCACCTGGACAGGGATGGAGATGTAGCGTATCAGATCGGACAGGAATACGCACGCCCCCCGGAGGATTCCCACCAGCAGGAGGGGTTTCCCTCGGTAGTCCTGGCTTATCTGCCTGCCGATCTCGGCGACGCGGCGTTGAATGCTCTCCTGATCCACCAGGACCTCCGCCACGTCCTGGTCCATTTCTGTGACAAAGTCATCGTGGAAGCACATATCGGCCACCTCAGACCACTGCTTCAAAGCAGGATACGCCCCTTGGGCCTGCCACAGCGGAATGCAGCAACCCTGCGGGCACGAAGAGTCGATCCCCCGGGAACAGCTCCCATTCCAGCCCGGTGCTGCAGTCCTTGAAGAGTATGCTCCCTCTGGCCACTACTACCACCTTATTGAAGGGGTGCCAGTGATCGGGGTACACTTGGCCGGGGCCTCCGGCCCATCGGTCCGGCACGTAGCCTTCGTCTCGAAGGAGCTTCCACAGCTCAGTCTCCCCAGGTCTGCGCTGGGGATCGGGCCACGGCTTCATCTCCACGGCGTCAAGCCTCCCCAAGGTTGCTCGGTATGAGCCGCACGATTCCTCGCATGTGGCTCTGGCCTGGCCGCACCCGGTGTGGCTATGTTCGGCCTCTCGAGAGGGCCAGGCCTGCCAAGAGACCCATGCCGAAACCTAGTATAAGGGCTGCGAGGCGCACGCGGTACGGCCAGAGGGGGTGGAAGCGTGGCCTGTCGTCGTCGACCGTCACGAAGCCCAGGGGTTCCACGCGAACCCCGCCACCGCCGCCCATACCCCCTGCCTGGTCCTCGCCTCCGCCACCGCCGCCAAAGCCGTAGGCTACTCGCGCCACGGGCACGATAACGTGGCCGTCGAGGTCTATCGGCTGGCCGTACACCCTGTCGACGGTAGCGCTGGCCGCTATCTTCTCGTGGAGCGCAGCCAAGGCATCGGTTATCTTCATGGAAGACCTCCAGAGGCATAGTGTACCACGGAGACGTTCAGGGCGCTGGAATTAGTCGCGCCGGCTGAAAGCCCAAAGGGAGAGGGTGGTGAATACCAGCCACAGGACGCATAGTACAGCCAGATCTACCGCGAGAGGGTAAAGCGTGATGGTGCGCATAGCCGCTTCGGGCATGGAGGTCCGCAGAAGTATCTGCCTGAGGGGATCGATGCCGTAGGTGGCCGGATCGAGCTGGGTCAGAACCCTTAGCCAAAGGGGTATGCCGCCCAGGGGGAAGAAGGCCCCTGAAAGGAACAGGATTGGCATCAGGAGCAGCTGCATCACCATCTGAAACCCTTCCATAGAGCGCATGCGCGCTGCCACCAAGGTACCCAGGGACGACATGGTGGCGCCCATGAGGAGCATGACAAGGGCCGAGAACACCACCTGGTCCGGGGACAGGGCTATCCCGACCACCGGAGCCAAGAGGAGCATCAGAAGGCCCTGCAGCAGGGCAATGGAGCTTCCGCCCAGGATCTTGCCAAGCGCCACAGCCAGCCTCGGCACTGGAGCCACCAGCACCTCTTTGAGAAAGCCGAACTCTCGGTCCCAGACGATGGATACCGCCGAGAACACGGAGGTAAAGATAATGGTCATCCCGAGGATGCCCGGGAGCATGAAGGCGCGGTAGTCGATGGCGATGCCGGCTGTGCCCCTCATGGCGGCCGATAGTCCTGTACCCAAAACGAAGAGGAACAGCAGCGACTGGGCGATGGAGGATACGATGCGGGCCGGGTCTCGGGAGAAGCGGATCATATCCCGCATCCAGATGGTAAGGATGCCGTTAAGGCTCCGCCTGAGGATGTTAGCTCCTCCTACCACGGCTCACGATCCTCCAACGCTCCAGGCTGTCGGCCTCCTCGTCCCTCATGGCCCTGCCCGTCAGCTTGATGAAGACGTCCTCGAGGGTTGGCCGACGGAGGTTAACGGAGATCACTTCCAGGGAGGGGCCGTGACCGTTCTGGAGAGCCGACATCAATTCCGGGATTGCCCTGTCCCCCTCCGTCACCTCCACTGCCACAGCGTCATCCACGAGCCGGGGTTCGAGGCCGAAGGTGGCGCGCAACCGCTCTGCCGCCAGCCAGTTATTGGAGGTTCGGAAGAGCAAGACATCTCCACCGACACGGGCCTTTAGTGCGGAAGGGGTATCCAGGGCCGCTATGCGCCCGTGGTCGATGATGGCTATCCTGTCGGCGACCTCTGCCTCCTCCATGTAGTGGGTGGTTAGGAACACTGTCACTCCTTCCCTGTCCCGGAGGTTCAGAACGTACTCCCAGATGTGTCGCCGCGTCTGGGGATCCAGCCCCAAGGTCGGCTCGTCGAGGAACAGAACCGCCGGAGTGTGGAGGAGGCCCCTCGCAATCTCCAGTCGGCGCCGCATGCCGCCGGAAAAGGTCTTTACGCGGGCATGGGCAAACTCCTCCAGTTCGACCATTTCCAGCAGGTCGCGCGCCCGTCTCTTGAACTCTTGGGATGGGACGTTGTACAGCAGGGCGTGGAACCTGAGGTTCTCCAGGGCGGTAAGCCTGTCGTCTAGGCTGGGATCCTGAAAGACGACCCCTATGGATTGGCGCACTTCATATGGCTGGCTGTTGATGCTGTAGCCGTTTATCCAGGCCTCCCCGCTGGTGGGTCGGAGCAGTGTGCAGAGCATGTTGATGGTGGTGGTCTTGCCGGCGCCGTTGGGCCCGAGGAATCCGAAGATCTCTCCCCGCTCCACTTCGAAGCTCACGGCGTCCACGGCCGTGAGGTTGCCGAACTGACGGGTCAGATCACGTACCACAATTGCCTTTGTCATGGCAACCGTGTCCGCTGAAGGCCTGTAAGAGCACTGCGAGCCCCCGCTGGAGGTCGTGGAGCTGTTCGTCCGTGAGGTTCTGGAGGATCCTGGAAAGCCTGGCTTCGGCGCGCCCTCTGGTTTCCCTAAGGACGTTCCAACCTGCGTCGGTGAGCTCAAAGGTGACGCACCGACGGTCCGAGGACGAGACCTGCCTGCGGACCCACCCCTTGTGGATCAGCTTCGAAAGGGTGCGCGACATGGTGGGCGCGGAAACGCGGTGCACCCGGGCCAGATCCGCCGTGCCCCGGCCTCCGCCGTGAAGGGTCCACAGCACGGCAATGTGCTGCCACTTTACTTCAGGATCCATCTCCGTCCGCAAGGTGCTCACCACCCGGCGAAGCACTTCCATCAGCTGTTTAAGGATGAGCCCCGCGTCGAAACCATCCATATGGACCAGTCCATTTGCTCAGCTAACGATTATACCCCGAAGGTATGGGTTAGAATGAAAGGATCTCCAGAGTGGGGCGGCAGGATCTGCAGGGATGATGGGCGGTGGGACCTGGCCTGGCCATCTTAACTATGCTGAAGTGACGGAGCGGCCACAGATAAAACTGTCGAAGGTCAAGCGGGTAGCCACTTACTTTGTGCCCTACTGGCGGCTGAGCCTGCTGGTGTTCGCCTGCATTGTGGTGACCTCCCTGCTAGGGCTTCTTCCTCCGCTCTTCATCCGCGAGGCCATCGACAGGGCCATTCCCGAGCGCGACCTCGGACTTCTGACGCTTATGGTGGCGGGCATGGTGTTGGCGCCGCTGGCGGGCGGCCTTGTGGGTGTGGGGCAGAACTACCTGAACACCCTTATTGGTCAGCGGGTGATGTTCGACATCCGCAACCAGATGTACCGTCATCTGCAGTGCATGTCGTTGCGCTTCTACACGGACACCAAGATCGGGGAGATCATGTCGAGGCTCTTGAGCGATGTCGGAGGTGTCCAGAACGTGGTCACCAACGTAATGGTCTCGTTGGTGACCAACGTGATCACCCTGGCATCCACCTTGGTGCTGATATTTTCCATGAGCTGGCAACTGTCGCTTCTGGCTGTGGCCATCCTGCCCTTCTTCATTCTCCCGACCCGCCGAGTAGGCCGGCTGCGCCAGAGGATAGCCTCGGAAACCCAGAGCAAGCAGGCCGAGCTGGCCTCCTTCATGCAGGAGACGCTGAGCATATCGGGCTACCTTCTCATGAAGGCCTTTGTCCGTGAGGCCTATGAGGCGGTGCGCTTCAGGGCCAAGAACGAGGAGCTGATGAAGCTACAGGTCCGGCAGGCGATGGTAGGACGATGGTTCTTCATGGTGCTGGGCCTCTTCGGTGCCGTGGGGCCTGCGCTGATCTACTGGTTGGGAGGCTACTTGGCCATGAGCGGCGGGCTCACCGTGGGCACCGTGGTGGCCTTGGTTGCGCTCCTGGCTAGGCTTTACAACCCCGTGTCGGCCCTAGCCAATGTGCATGTGGACGTTATGACCTCCATGGCCCTATTCGAGCGCATATTTGGCTATTTGGACATGAGGCCTGAAGTGACGGATGCTCCGAACGCTGTCGTGCTTGACAAGGTGCGCGGCCTCGTGGAGTTTCGGGACGTTTCCTTCGCCTACAGGCCGGGCCAAAAGGTGCTAGACCATGTGTCCTTCACTGTAGAGCCCGGCCAGGTCGTGGCGTTGGTGGGGCCCTCGGGGGCGGGCAAGAGCACCGTCACCTATCTTCTGCCCCGCTTTTACGATCCCCAGGAGGGCGCGGTCCTTGTCGACGGCAGGGACCTCAGGACCATTGCCCAGGAGAGCCTCCGGAGGCACATAGGTCTGGTGACCCAGGAGGTGTATCTGTTCCATGCCTCCATCAGGGAGAACTTGCTCTACGCGCGGCCCGACGCCACCGACGAGGAGCTGATGGCGGCATGCAAGGCTGCCTACATCCACGACTACATAATGTCCCTGCCCCATGGCTACGACACTGTGGTGGGCGAGCGGGGGTACAGGCTGTCCGGTGGCGAGAAGCAGCGGATAGCTATAGCGCGGGTGCTCTTGAAGGACCCCCGCATCGTAATTTTCGATGAGGCCACCGCATCGCTCGACTCTCAGTCGGAGGCGATGGTTCAGGCTGCCCTCGAGCCCCTCCTGAAGGGTCGATCGGCGCTGGTGATAGCGCACCGGCTGTCCACGGTCCTCTCGGCCAACATGATCCTGGTGATGCACAGGGGAAGGATCGTGGAGCGGGGTACCCATGCTGAGCTCCTGGCGATGGGCGGCCTGTATTCCCGGCTCTATCGCCAGCAGTTCAGGGGGCAGGCGTCCGTGGCATCCCTAGGGCGAGCCTAGACCTCGCGGAGGGGGCCGACGAGGAGCGCCATGACGCGCTGGCCAGCAGACAGCCTTCCATCGGCCGGATCAAGGACCAAGAGAGCGTTGGCGCCCGCCATGGAGAGCAGCCGGCTGGACTTCTGGCTTCCGGTGCTCCTGGCCCATATTTCGCCGTCTCTCCAGTAGGCAACGGCCCTGTGGTACTCCCGGCGGTCGCGAGGGAGGGGAATCTCCTCTTCGACGCGAACTTCCACCGTTGGCCTGAAAATGTCCCTTCGACCCTGCATCTTGAGCAGTGCTGGCCTCACCAGGACCTCGAAAGTTACGAGGGCCGACACAGGGTATCCTGGGAGGCCGAAGGCGAGCTTGTCACCGACTGTGGCGAAGGTCAACGGTTTTCCGGGCTTGATGGCGACGCGGCCGAAGTGTATGGTGCCGAACTCCATCAATAGCGGCTTTATGAGATCCCTGGTTCCCATGGAGACGCCGCCTGAGGTGACCACCGCATCGGCCTCGGCAAAGCCCTTCAGCAGGGCACGCCTGAGGGCCTCCTCATCGTCCCTTACCCTTCCAAGCCAGAGGGGTACGCTGTCGGCTAGGAAGGCCGCACTCAGCAGGCTGTAGGAATTGGAGTCCCTGATGCTGCCAGGGCGTTCGGGCTCTTCGGGGCCCAGCAGTTCGTCGCCAGTAGCCATGACGGCCACTACAGGCTTCCTGTAGACTCTGAGCCGCCCTCTGCCGAGCTGTGCCGCCAGGCCGATCTCCGCCGGCCCAAGGACGGTGCCCCTATCCAGCACCTTCTGGCCAGCTCTGATGTCGGTCCCTGCAGGCGCTATGTTGGCCCCTTTGGGAACAGACTGCAGTAGCTCGATCACGTTGCCCTGACGATTGACGTGCTCGACCATTGCCACGGCCTCGGTCCCCTCGGGGACCACCGCGCCGGTCATGACGTGGGCTGCCTGGCCAGGCCGGAGGCGGAAGTTCGGCGGCCAGCCTGCGCCCACCTCTGCCACCACCTGACGCCTGGGCGATGAGTCTTCTACAAGGATGGCGTAGCCATCCACGGCCGCAACCGGGGCCGGCGGGAGATCGTGATGGGCAACGATGTCCTCGGCCAACACACGCCCCGTGGCACTCACCAGGTCCACCTCCTCAGCCCCTAGCACAGGGGTGCGGGAGAGTATAATGCTGAGCGCCTCTTCCACGGGGAGCATTTCGTACGGGGATTCGACGATGCCTTCGAGCGGCAGGTCTGGCCGTTTGTGCATGTTTAGGACCTCATGGGTTTCCTTGTGCTTCGGCATCTGTGCTTCGTCATGTACATTGTACGCCAACTAGCCGGCCAGGGTCGGTGCCGATGAGGGGCCAGTTGGGTCCTCGGGGGGCCAGTGCTTTGCCGCGGCGTCTGCCAGGGTCGCTCGTGTGGGCCCTCGTGGGACTGTTGGCTGTCAACCTTCTCTCCGCCGTCTTGACCCTCCCGACTTTGCCCTTCTTCGACGAGGCAGTGTATGGCACCCGGGCCCTCGGCATCCGCGACGCTCTCTTGCGCCGGGACCTGGAAAGCCTGTATGCCTTGCTTCTAAGCTCTAGACTGCATCCTCCCCTGGCGGCCGTGACCGCCCTGCCGTTGGTTACGGTGGTTGCCAATGCAGGGGTGGCCCTGAGGCTCACAGCGTGGCTTTGGGTGGCCTTGCTGTCGGTGGGCGCGTTTTTCCTGGCCCGGCGGTTGGGGCTTCCATCGCGGTACGGGGCGCTGAGCCTCATGTTCGTTCTCGCCAGCCCTCTCCTGCTGAGCATAGGGTGGCGGTTTGGCACCGATGTGCCGCTGGCGTGCCTGGTGATCCTGACCTTGTGGCTCCTCCTGGAGCGACCCTTCGCCTCGCCTTGGAGATCTATGGGCCTGGGCCTGCTGGTGGGGACTGGGCTTCTGACCAAGGAGAGCTTCCCATTGTTCGTGGCTGTGCCCGTGCTTCTGGAATTTGGGAGGAAGTTCGCCGCTGCCACTAGGGAGAGAACTGCTCTCAGGGTGGCGCTGTGTGGGGGGGTTGCATTGGGAGCGGCTGCTTTGGTGGCCTCCCTATGGTATCTGCCCAATCTCGGGTGGCTGGCGGCGTGGGCACCCGCCGCCTACAGGTCGGAGGGGTCGGCCCGTATCTTCGGGACCGGTGAGACCCTCTCGATGCAGGAGGTAGCTCTGTGGACCGCGAAGGCCTTGTTCACAGAGGGTGTGGCATCATGGGTTACTCTGCTGGGCGCGTACGGCGCCGTCGGATTGATCCGGCTGCCGGGCCCTGCGGTGCATCGATGGGGATGGGCGCTTCTAGCTGCTTCTGCTTTTCCGGCCCTTGCCGTATGGCTCACGTCGACCTCCAAGGCAGTGAGGTACGTGCTCCCCGTGTTGGTGCTGGTCTGCGTCGCGGCGGGCCTTGGGGCTCAACGCCTGTGGGTGAAGGGTACTCTCGGGCGAGCGGCCGTGGCCGCAGGAGTGGGCTTGTCGGCCTTTTTGGCGCCGGCGACCTACTGGGCCGACTGGGTGGTGCCCGGTTTTGAGCCAGGGAAGGCAGCTGAGTTGGTAGCCCAGTGGACTGGAGTGAAGGTCACTCCGCCCTGGACATACACAGGGAAGACAGGTGACTGGCATGCCGTCGATCTCCTTCGGGCAATTGCCCGGGACGCCACCAGCAGGGGCCTGGAGAACGCCGATGTAGTGGTGTTGTCGCGATATCCTCTGGTGAGCGACAATGCATATCGATTTGTGGTGGCGTGGCAGAAGCTTCCGCTCGCAGTGGGAGCTACCAGCCTGCGCGGCTGGCTTCCCCTGGCAAAGCAGGTAAGGGATTCGGACTACGTTGTGGCCAAAGTGGGCGGCAGCCAGGGGGAGCTCAACGGAAAGCTCGATTTCGCCCGGCTGTGGGCGCTTCTGGAAGAAGGGTTCTCCCATTCGAAGGTGGCATCCTACCCCCTGCCGGATGGGAGCGAACTGGCTGCCTTTCGCAGGGAGGCCCGCTGGTATCTGGGGGAGAGCGGCAATGCGGTATACCGGATCTACGAGGCTCTGGGTGACGCCGAAATCCTTCGGCGGCCCGAGGGCGCAGAACTGTCGGACGTCCTCAGGACCATGTCGGATATTGATGTGGGTGGAGAGAAACGGCCCGGGCTGTTTCAGCATCCTCCCAGCACGATCTCTTTTAGCCTGACACTGCCCAGACGTTCTACCATCGAGTTCCGGGCCGGTGTTGCGATCATGCCTGGGGCGGTCGGGCGGAGCGATGGCGTGCGGTTCAGGGCTTTGGTGCGGCAAGCGGGCTGGGAGCAGGTCCTCATCGACCGAACGGTCTCCGAAGGACCAGACGCTTCCCAGCTGGAGACCGTCGACCTCTCGCAGTACTCCGGCAATGCTATCGAGCTAGTTTTGGAGACGGATCCTGGCCCTGCTGGGAACCCGCGCTACGACTGGGCTGTATGGATTTCGCCCGGAGTGTTCACTTCCGATCGCTAGCCGGCCCGATGTATCTTGGGAAGGCCCAGTTAAAGCTCGACCAGGTTGATGCGGACCTGCAGGAGGGGCACGTACTGGGGTAGACCCCTCTTTCCCACGACCAGCATATAGCCGCGCTCAAGGTCTGAAGGGGAATATAGGGGCCTGGTCTCCTGCTGGAAACGAGGTGGGAGGTAGCGCGTTAGCAGAGAGGCTGCCATCCTACTGCAGACGACGACGAAGTTGTCTCCGCCCGAATGGCCCAAGAACGCACCCTGGTCCTGGGCCCACTGCCTCAACAATCTAGCCAGGACGAGGATTACGTCGTTGCCCTTGCTCCACCCGTAGAGCAGGTTGTAGGCGTAGAAGTTGGCTATGTCCACGTAGGCCAGTGCAGCGTCGGGCTGGGGCCGTTGTCTCAGGGTCGAGAGCCTTTCAGCGATGGCCTTTGGGCCTGGCAGGCCCGTCAGCTCCGAGACATCGTCGTGATACAGGTGGTGGAGTTGGGACCTGACTCTCAGGACCAGTTCGTTGGCATCTATCGGCTTGACAATGTAGTCGTCAGCGCCGATTCGGTAGCCTGTGGCTATGTCGGAGGGGCTGTCTTTGGCTGTGAGCATCACTACCGGGACAGCGCTCAATCTTGGGTGGCCCTGCATCATGCTACAGAGGTCGAACCCGTCGGGCCCACCGGGCAGCTTGATATCCAGGAGGACGAGGTCCGGCGGATCCTTTACCATCAGCTCCCAGGCCTCGTAGCTGGTGGTGGCGCAGGCCGTGGCGAACCCTTCCATCTCCAGGGCATCGCTGACCTGGCTCAGTAAGTCCGGATCGTCGTCCACGATGAGGATCTTGCTCAACTCCTGTTACTCCCGTCCTTGGTTACTGCCTCAAGGCTCGTCAGCCCTCCAGCAGGAGCCGCTCAGGGTTCTCGACGAGCTCCTTGACCCGCACCAGGAACAGCACGGCCTCGCGGCCGTCCACGACCCTGTGGTCGTAGGACAGGGCGAGATACATCATGGGTCGTATCTGGATCTGCCCCTCGACGGCCACCGGGCGTTCCTGGATCTTGTGCATGCCCAGGATGCCTACCTGGGGTGGGTTGAGTATAGGGGTGGACAGCAGGGAACCGAAGACGCCGCCGTTGGTTATGGTGAAGGTGCCTCCCGAGAGTTCCTCGAGGGTCAGGGTCTTGTTTCGCGCCCTTTCAACGAAGGAAGAGATGGCGCGCTCTATTTCGGCAAAGCTCATCCTGTCGGCATCGCGGAGGACCGGGACGACCAGCCCCTCGGGATCGCCAATGGCTATGCCGATGTCGTAGTAGTGCTTGAGGATAAGCTCGTCGCCCTGGAGCTCTGAGTTGAGCTGTGGGAAAGCCTTCAGGGCCCCTATGGCAGCCTTGACGAAGAAGGGCATGATGCCGAGGTCCACCCCGAACTCTTGGCGGAACCGGTCGCGCCACTTTCGGCGCATTTCCAAAATAGCTCCCATGTCGGCTTCATTGAAGGTTGTGAGCATGGCGGCGGTGCGCTGGGACTCCACGAGGCGGCGTGCTATGGTGAGCCGCCGTCGGGAGAGCCTCTGGCGTGTCTCGGGGCGTGCCGTGGGGAGAGCACCGGGAGACAGGGCTGCCTCGACTGAGGGGGCCGGTGCCCGTTCTCTCTCCCGCAACTCTTCCTTGGCGCTAACTGCCTGGGTGTGCCGCTCCACATCCTCTTTAGTTATCCGGCCTCCAGGGCCCGTGCCCTTCACCTGGTCGAGATCTATGCCGAGCTCGGCGGCCAGCCTGCGGGCTACAGGTGTCGCTCTCGCTTCGGCTTCTGGCGCGGCTGTTTGTGCCGCAGGAGCTGTCTCCTGACCGGGCGGTGGTGTCCCGACGGTCTCCCGCTGGCCTTCCGCGATGATGCCCAGCACCTCCCCCGGCCTGACGGTCTCGCCTTCCCGGCGCAGGATCCTTTCCAACACCCCTGTCTCTTCGGCTGGCACCTCCGTATTGACCTTCTCAGTCTCCAGCTCCACCACGGGCTCCCCCACCGTGACCGGGTCACCCTCGCGCTTGAGCCATCGACCTACTGTGGCTTCGAGCACGGACTCTCCCAGCATGGGGACGCGAATCTCCCAAGGCATAACGATGTCTCCTGCTATAGGTGGTTATGAATCGCCAGGTACACGTTCCCTTGCCTGCTCGTCCACAGATGACGGGACCACGGACAGATCCAGTGCCGCACTAACTATCTGCTCCTGCGCTATCTGATGCCATTCCTGAGTACCCTCGGCAGGGCTTGCCATGGGTGGGCGTCCTACATACCGTATGGGCAGTCTATCCCGGATAAGCTCCCTGAGCCTGGGTGCCATGTAGGGCCAAGCTCCCATGTTCCTAGGCTCCTCCTGCACCCAGAGAATTTCTTCCACCTGGGTATAGGGTGCCAGGGCTGCCGATAGCTCCGCCCCGGGGAACGGGTAGAGCTGTTCAATGCGGATGACAGCCAAGCGGTTGTCGCCCTGGGGTCCGCCGGCAAGGCGCCCTGTGGATGCCAAGTCCGTATAGATCTTGCCGCTACAGAGGACGATCCGCCTCACGGACTGGGGATGGGATTCGGCATATGGGTCCCCAAGTACGTGCTGGAAACGTCCTTGGGTGAGGTCTTTAACGGGAGAGTAGGCCAAGGGATGGCGTAGAAGGCTCTTGGGTGTGAACACCACAAGGGGGCAGGCGAGGCCCTGGGCTATGAGCCGTGCCTGCCGCCTAAGCAGATGAAAGTACTGGGCTGCAGTGGTACAGTTGGCAATTATCATGTTGTTTTCGGCGGCCATCTGAAGGAACCGCTCGATGCGCGCGCTCGAGTGTTCGGGGCCCTGGCCCTCGTAGCCGTGGGGCAGGAGGAGGACCAGGCCGGACCGCTGCCCCCACTTGGACTTCCCAGAGACGATGAACTGGTCGACTATCACCTGAGCTACGTTCACGAAGTCGCCGTACTGGGCTTCCCAGATGACCAGGGCGTCCTGCGCCTGGACACTGTAGCCGTACTCGAAGCCGAGCACTGCCGCTTCCGAGAGGGGGCTATCCCAGACCTCGAAGGAAGCCCTGGCCGAGGGCAGGGCCTGCAGGGGGATGTAAGTGGCGCCTGTGTCGAAGTCGTGGAGGGCAAGGTGGCGCTGGCTGAAGGTGCCGCGGGCGGTGTCCTGCCCAGTCAGGCGGACTGGTGTGCCGTCGGCCAGTATGGAGGCAAGGGCGAGTGCCTCGGCATGGGACCAGTCCACCGTCGCTGATCCCTGGTCGGCAGTGCCAACGGAAAGGGCCTGCCTCCGCCTAGAGAAAGGCCTCTGGAGCTTCGGGTGCAGGTGGAACCCCTCTGGTGTGCGCGTCAGCTCCTCGTTCAGCCGCGAGAGAGTTTCAAGTTCTACAGCTGTTTCCACCAGGAGCGGTTCGGCCGGCTGGGCCGGTTCGTCCCTGCCAGCCTCGAGCCCTGCCCTAATGGCGGGCTGAGCCGGTGCGGTTTGGGCGGCCAATTTCTTCCGCAGTGCGTGGAGTCGTTCTATGGCCTGATGCAGCCGGCGTTCGGCCTCCTCGGGCTCGATCAAACCGCGGCGACTCAGCTCCCGCACCCAGAGCTCACGGACGGTGGGATGCTCAGCGATGCGCTTGTACATTACTGGCTGGGTGAAGGAGGGTTCGTCCGTCTCATTATGGCCCCAACGCCGGTAGCCTATGAGGTCTATCACCACGTCCTTGCTGAAGCGCTCCCTGTAGGCGTGTGCCATCCTAGCCACCGCTATACAGGCTTCTACGTCATCGGCGTTCACGTGGATGACCGGTATGTCGAAGCCGCGGGCTAGGTCGCTGGCGTAGGGGGTGGACCGGTCCATAGAGGGGTCCGTGGTAAAGCCGATCTGGTTGTTGGCGATGATGTGGATGGTGCCGCCCACGCTGTACCCCGGCAGCCGGAACAGGTTGAGGGTCTCAGCCACGATGCCCTGTCCCGGGAAGGAGGCGTCGCCATGTATCAGTATAGGCAGGCAGGCTTGGGGAGACCTCTCGGGTGGGCCAGGCCGGTCGCGCCTTTCGGAGGCGGCCCTGGCCATGCCGAGCACCACTGGGTTGACCCATTCTAGGTGGCTGGGGTTGGGTGCCAAGTGAATGACCATCTCCACCTCTCTGCCGCCCTTGAAGGCCCTTCTAGCCCCGAGGTGGTATTTGACGTCGCCGGTCCATCCCAGGTCGCTGCTGCCTGTGTGGGATACGCCGGGCGGCTGATAGATCCCCATAAACTCAGCGATGATCTGCTCGTAGGGCTTCCCAAGGATGTGGGCCAGCACATTCAGCCGGCCCCGATGGGCCATTCCAAGCATGACGGTTCTAGTGCCCGCCTCCGCCGCCGCTCCGAGGATTTCGTCGAGCATGGGAACGAGCATGCCCAAGCCCTCCAGGGAGAAGCGGATATGGCCCGGAAATGCCCTGTGGAGGAAACGCTCCAGGGCTCCCACTTCCGTAAGCCTGTCGAGGAGGCCCAGCTCATCGATGGGATCCCTGGGGGGCCTGAACTGGCCGGTTTCCGCAACCCATTCCCACCAGGAGCGCTCTTGGGCGTCGCTGAGGTGTTCGAACTCGAACCCTGTGGTTCCCTGGTAGATGCGCCGCAGTTCCCTGAGCGCCTCCAGAGCGTTGGCGGAACTGGCGCCCACCGGCCCGCCCATCACTTCGGCTGGCAGGTTGGCAAGATCGGCCTCCCGTAGGCCGTAGGATGCTGGCTCAAGGGCCGGATCTCCTGGGGCTGGCGTTCCCAGGGGGTCCAGCTGGGCGGCCCGGTGGCCGTAGGCCCGCACCGCCCGCGCCAGAGCCGCGGCCGCGGCCATCTTCCTAAAGTAGGCCTCGTCCCTTGACGGCGGGGATGGCTCTGCCACCGATGGGGGTGGTCCCAGGCGCTCGAAGGCCTCCCGGAGGACCTGCGGCACGGATGCGGGATCCGACCGATAGGCCTCGTAGAGCTCCTGCAAATACGCCAGATTGAAGGGCGAAAGCCGGCTCCAGATGTCCAAGGCTTCTCCTAGGGCCGTAGTTGCCCCCTTGATTCTACTGCCTGCACGCCTTCGAGGGGACAGTCTGCTGCGGTTAGCCCCCACTGTATAATGGGCCTGCAAGCTGGGGACCGTGCAGTTCCAGAGCAAATGGCAAAGTTTGTCTTCCTCGTAGGGCTGAGCGGGAGTGGGAAGAGCACTGTAGGGCCCATGGTCGCTGAGAGGTTGGCCCTGCCTTTCTACGACCTCGATGCTGAAATCGAGGCGCTGTCAGGTAGGTCCATCGCCGACATATTCGCAGTGGCCGGCGAGCCAGCGTTTCGGGAGCTGGAGGCCCGAGCTCTGCGGCAGGTGCTGAACCAACGCCCGGGCGTTGTGGCTACTGGTGGAGGCGTTGTCACTCGGCAGGAGAACGTCGAGGCCATGAGGTCGGCAGGCTGGGTGGTCTACCTGGCCGTGAAGCCCGAGGAGGCCGTCAAGAGGGTGCTGGCGCAGCAGGAGGCGGGAGGAAGGTCCGCGTACAGGCCGCTCTTGGATACCCATGATCCAGTTTCGCGCATGAACGAGCTTTACAACAACCGTGTCCATCTGTACCTTCAGGCAGCCCACTGGATTGTGCAGACAGATCACGTGCCCGTGTGGGCGGTGGCCGCGGCAATAGTCCAGGGGGTGCGGATGTTGGAGTGCGGCGGAATAGGGCCTCGGCAGGTGGAGGGCCACATCGAACTGCGGTCACCTCTCGGAGATAGAGGACAACGGGTGCTGGTTGGCTCCGGCCTGCTGTCACGGTTGGGGAGTCTGGTTCGGGACCATCTGGGCGTTACCAGGGCCTTGGTGATCACCGATAGCGTGGTGGCGAGGCACTGGTTGGGGCCAGCCATCGAGGGATTGGGCGAAATTTTTCTGGATGCCTTTGCGATGCCGGCCGGCGAAGGCAACAAAAAGCTCTCATCTGTACGCGCTTGCTACGATTGGCTGGCCCGCCGCAGGGCGGAGCGGGGCGACTGCATCGTGGGCCTGGGCGGGGGCGTCGTAGGGGACCTGGCCGGTTTCGTGGCATCCACCTATCTCAGGGGCATGCGGCTAATCCAGGTGCCAACCACCCTTCTGGCCATGGTGGACGCCGCCATAGGGGGCAAGACGGGCGTCAACCACCCGAAGGCCAAGAACCTCATCGGAACCATCTACCATGCTGATCTGGTGGTGGCCGATACAGAAACCGTATCCACCCTGCCGCAACGCGAGCTTCGGGCTGGCCTGGCAGAGGTAATAAAGTACAGGGCTATCGCCACCGACGTGCTGGGACACATGCCTCCCGTGCTGTCGCGGCTTGCGGAGATCGTAGAGGGCGGTCTTCCGGCCGAGGTGCTGCCCCAGCTCATAGCCGAGTGCGCGCACACAAAGCTGGAGGTGGTGGCACGGGACGAACGTGAGGCGGGGCTGCGGAAACTGCTGAACTACGGACACACTATTGGCCACGCCCTCGAGGCGGCCACACGCTACCGGTCGCTCTTGCATGGCGAGGCCATCGCCGTTGGCATGCACGCCGAGGCACAGATATCGTTGGCCCTTGGATTGGTGGATGCGTCTTTTGTTGAAGGCCAGGCAGCTCTGATACGTAAGGCCGGCCTGCCCCTTGCGGCCGAAGCCGATCGGGAGCGTGTGATGGGGGCCCTCGCCCTGGACAAGAAGGTGCGGTCGGGATCCAACCGATGGGTTCTACCGGCTTTTGGCCGCATGTTGGTGGATGTTGAGGTGCCGGAGGAGGTTGTCAGGACGGCCGTGGAAGGCGTCGCGCTTGGGCCAAAGCCACCATCTCGCCGCCGGGCGAACACCGGAGGCGGGCGTGTGTAGGCCGGTGCGCGAGCCCGTGCGGCAGCCTTCGCCGACGGCATCGCTACGGGAGATGTTGGCGGATAGATAGGGCCCAGTCGGGTAGCGGTTGGGCCGCCTTTGTCGGCAGGTCAGAGCCTTGGTTGCACCGAGGCAGGCAGGGCGCGATGGTGGGGGGACAGGCCCGGAACCTGGATACTGGAACGCCGTTCACCGGTGGCGGACGAGGCGCCTTATCCACGCATCGACGGCCGTGCCGAGGGGACGGACCAGGGCTTGTCGGTGCGGTGTAGGGCCTTCAGAGGATGACACAACGGCTCGGAGCTGGGGCTTGAAGGGCGCTTTGGCGTCCGGAGCGTAGAGTGTCATCTTTTTTCTCCGGTCCGTGCGCCTCTGGTGCGTGAAGCTGGTGATCTGCAGAGAGCTGGGGCTGTTCGGCTCGCGGACTGGCGGGACAGGTACTGGCCTGATCGGACCTCGCGGAGGCCGACTGCAAGCTTTGCGCCGCGCACAGCGAAATGGGGGGCCGTAGATGTGACGGGCCAATGCCAGGAGACTGTAAATCTGGTTGGTAGGCTTGTCCTGTGTCCCTTTCTCGGTCCTGTCGTGGGGAGGCTCTGCCAGACCGCTGCTGCCTATGCCTTCCATGCTGGCAGCTAGCTCTGGGGTTTGAATCCGTCGAGGTGTGGCGCTGAATCCAGCAGGGGGATGGTGGGCAGGCGGCCGCCCCGGCGACAGCTGACCTGGGTGGTCCTGATAGGTTACCGCTTCAGTTTGTCCTTGCGGCCTGGCCAGTGGTCGGTTAGTATAGAATTTAAACAGGGCTAAATATTGTGTCGCGACATGAGCCTTTCTAGCCTCCTCGACGTAATGCGTCAATATGTTCCAGCCGGTCAGCTGGCCGTGGTGGAAGAAGCCTATCGGCTTGCTGAGGAGGCCCACCGCGGCCAATACCGGGCCTCGGGAGCTCCCTATATCGAGCATCCCCTGGCGACCGCCATGATCCTTGCAAGGATGCAGCTGGATCCCGAGACCATCGCGGCGGCGCTGCTTCATGATGTGCCGGAGGACACTGCCGTAAGTCTAGAGACTATCCGGGCCAAGTTCGGTGACCGGATCACCAAGCTGGTCGATGGGGTCACGAAGCTCAGCAAGATCAAGTGGTCAGGCGAGGAGGGCAGCTTGCTGGAGAGGGACCAGCAGGCGGAGAATTTGAGGAAGATGTTCCTGGCCATGGCGGAGGACCTCCGGGTGGTGCTGATCAAGCTTGCTGACAGACTACACAACATGCGCACCATAAACGCCCTGCCCAGGGAGAAGCAGAGGCGGATAGCCCAGCAGACCATGGAGATCTACGCCCCGCTGGCTAACCGGCTCGGCATCTGGCAGATCAAGTCGGAGCTTGAGGACCTGGCCTTCAAGACTTTGGAGCCGGAGAAGTATCAGGAGCTGGCGCACCAGATCGAGCTACACCATGAGAACAGGGAGCGTTATTTGAGGCGGGTCATCGCCGTGCTCAGGCGGGCCCTGGAGAAGGAGGGCATACAGGCTGAGATCTCTGGTCGCAACAAGCACATCTACAGCATCTACCGCAAAATGCTCCGCAAGGGGCGTCCTATAGACCAGATCTACGATGTCCTGGCGGTGCGGGTTCTGGTCAACACGGTGATGGACTGCTACGCTGCCCTCGGTGTGATCCATTCACTATGGAAGCCGGTGCCTGGTGAGTTTGATGACTACATAGCGGTGCCGAAGGAGAGCATGTATCAGTCGCTTCACACCGCTGTGCTCTCCCTCGAGGGAAAGCCGCTGGAGGTCCAGATCCGCACCCATGGGATGCACGAAGTGGCGGAGTACGGCATTGCGGCCCACTGGCGCTACAAGGAGGGTGGGCGCCGGGACCTGGACTTCGAGACAAAGATCGCGTGGTTGCGGCGCCTGATAGAGTGGCGTGACGAGATGGCCGACGCCGAGGTCTTTGTGGAGTCCCTGAAGTCGGACGTGTTCCAGGACCAGGTGTACGTGTTCACGCCAAAGGGCGACGTCATCGACCTGCCGGCGGGCGCCACCCCCATAGACTTTGCCTATCGGATACATACAGACGTGGGTCACCAGTGCGTGGGGGCCAAGGTCAACGACAGGCTTGTACCTCTGGACTATACGCTGCGCACTGGCGACGTGGTGAAGATCATAACTTCGAAGGTTCGCCGTGGCCCCAGCAGGGACTGGCTGAACCCCAACCTAGGTTACGTAAAGACGGCCACGGCCAGGGAGAAGATCAGGCAGTGGTTCCGCAGACAGGAGCGGGAGGAGAACATTGCCCAGGGCAAGGCCATCCTCGAAGCCGAGCTCCGTAAGCTGGGCCTGGAGGGCATGCCCTTCCAGGAAGTTATGGCCCACTTCCCCCAGTATTCGAAGCTCGATGACTTCCTTGCTGCCATAGGCTTCGGTGCCGTCACTACCCAGCAGTTGGCTCAGAAGCTGGTGAAGGTCGAGGAGGAGGCCCCGCAGGGTCAGTCGGCACCCAGGCAGGTCTCATCTGGACTGAAGGTAATGGGAGTGGGCGACCTCCTGACCAGGTTAGCGCCGTGCTGTCGACCCATGCCGGGCGATGAGATCGTTGGATACATCACCAGGGGCCGCGGAGTGACGGTCCACAGGGCCGACTGCGAGAACGTTCGAAAGGAAGTGGAGGTCGAGAGGCTCATCAAGCTCGACTGGGAGGGAGCAGCTCCGCAGAAATATCCGGTGACCATCAGGATCCATGCTTTGGACCGGGTCGGTCTGGTGAGGGACGTTTCGACGGTCATAGCCGATGAAAAGATCAACATGACGTCGGTGGTGACCACCACCGATCCCAAGGAGCGTACGGCCACAATAACGGTGACCGTCGAGGTGGCCGACAGCAGAGAGTTGAGCAAGATCCTCTCGAGGCTCGAGAGCGTTAAGAACGTGATAGAGGTGCGGAGGGCGGTGCCCTCCGCTGTTTCTTCCTAGCTGGGTTGTTCCGTCGTCGTGTCGGGGCCCCACGTGAACTCGACCCGGCCAATGCGTACCGTATCACCCTCGCGGATGCCCCGCCGTCGCAGTTCACGAAAGACACCGCGGCGCTCGAGCCAACCCTCCAGCCTTTGAAGCGCTTCCTCGTTCTCGGGGTCCGTAATGGCGGCCATGCGTTCCACATCGCGGCCGGTGACCACGAAGGTCCCATCCGGTTCCCTCGAGACCTCGAAGGGCGCCTCGGCGGGGCCTGGCGGGTGTAGGTACTGCACCTGTGGGGCCTGCGCCTCCTCGAACCTTGGGCCCAACCTCTTGAGATGGGCCGCCACATCTCTGAAGAGGGTATCGAGGCCTTCTCGGGTCACCGCAGAGACGGGGTAGATTTTTATGCCCAGGGCCTCGAACTCCGCGGCCACTTGCGAGACGCGCTCGCGAACGTGGGGCAGGTCGATCTTGTTAAGGGTCACGTACTGGGGTTTGTGTTTCAGGGCGGGGCTGTACAGCTCCAGCTCACGGTTGGTTGCCCTGTAGTCGTCCACGGGGTTTCGGCCCGGAGGAGGATCGCCATCTAGGACGTGGACGAGGGTGCGCGTACGTTCGATATGTCTCAGAAACTCTAGGCCAAGGCCTGCTCCTCGATGGGCGCCTTCGATCAGGCCAGGAATGTCCGCCAATACAAAGCTGTAGTCGTCCACAACTGCTATGCCGAGGACGGGTTCCGTGGTGGTGAAGGGGTAGGGGGCTATCTTGGGTCGGGCCGCCGTAACGGCGGCCAGGATGCTGGACTTCCCAGCGTTGGGAAAGCCCACCAGGCCCACATCGGCTATTAGTTTGAGCTCCAGCTCCAGCCAGCGTTCCTCGCCTGGCTCGCCCCTCTCGTACATGCGCGGGGCCTGGTGTGTCGGGGTGGCGAAGTGCACATTGCCCCTGCCGCCCCTGCCGCCGCGGGCCACAAGGAGCCGCTGCCCGGGGCGCAGCAGGTCAACCTGGATGGACGGGTCAGCTGCGTCGCGGACCACAGTGCCCGGGGGAACCTTTATCACCAGGTCGGCACCGTCCTTGCCTTTTCGCTGCTGGCGTCCACCCGGGCCACCGCTTTCGGCCTTGAAGTGCTTCCTGTAGACAAAGGGCAGAAGGGTGTTCAGGTTGGGATCGACCTCTATCCATACGTCACCCCCCTTGCCACCATCGCCGCCGTCGGGTCCACCAAAAGGGACATACTTCTCCCGCCGGAAGGTAGCGGCACCGTCGCCGCCCCTGCCAGCCTTTACATAAATCCGTACGCGGTCGTAGAACATGGAGTCTTGTTCTGGGCGGGGTCAGTCAATGAAGTCCTTTAGCTTGCGGCTCCTGCTGGGGTGGCGCAGTTTTCTCAGCGCCTTGCTCTCTATCTGGCGGATCCGTTCTCTAGTTACGCCGAACTCCCTGCCCACTTCTTCCAAAGTGCGGGCGCGGCCGTCGTAGAGGCCGTATCGGAGTCTCAGGACCATGGCCTCCCGGGCGCTGAGGAGTTTAAGGGCTTCCTCTACCTGCTCGCGGAGGATATCTCGCAGGGCCATGTCCGACGGACCTGGCAGGCTGTTGTCCTCCAACACTTCGCCTAGGACGCTCTCCTCGTCCTCGCCAATGGGCATCTCCAGGGATATTGGCTCTTGCGACATTCTGATGATGTCGCGTATTCGCTCGGGGGTTGTGCCCATAGCCTCGGCGATCTCCTCGTATTTCGGTTCTCGCCCCAGCTCCATGGCCAACCTGCGGGTGATACGCGCCAGACGATGCAGGGTTTCAACCATGTGCACCGGGATGCGTATGGTGCGTGCCTGGTCGGCGATGGCTCGCGAGATGGCCTGCCTGATCCACCAGGTGGCGTAGGTGGAGAACTTATAGCCTTTGGCGTACCTGAACTTCTCGACGGCCTTAAGGAGGCCTATGTTGCCCTCCTGGATAAGGTCGAGCATGCTCATGCCGCGCCCGACATATTTCTTGGCAATGCTGACCACGAGCCTAAGGTTGGACTCGATGAGCCTCTTGCGGGCTGCGGCCGCCGCCTCTCTGACGTGTTCCCACCGGGCGAGCAGGTCCTCGTGCACTCGGGATGCCAACTCCTGAAAGGTGTCCACGCTCGGCCAGCCCCGAGGGTCCTCCACCAGATCGGAGAGCGGCGGCACCAGCAACTCCATGGCGACGGCTACGCTGCGCACCCGGTCCTCGAGCTCTTCGAGGCTCAGGCCCAGCGACGCAGCCACGACTCTGAGCCCTTCTTCGTTTGTATTGGCCAAGGGAAGGGAGGCGAACACGGCTGCGCTGCGGGATCTGTAGCTCTCGAAGGCCGGCAGTAGAGTGAGGCATCGTTCTACCATGTGCCAGTGGCTCCTGATGTGGTAGAGAATGCCCACGGCGACGGCCACAGGCGACGGTTGTCTTTGCTGGCTCACGCGGTCCACGATGGAGCGAAGCAGCTCACCTCGCTCTATGGCCCTGGCGAGCTCGACCTCTTGGTCTGAGGAGAGGAGGGGGATCTTTCCAATGTCCCTAAGGTAGATGCGCACCGGGTCGCTCGTGGGCGCATCTATGAAGAGTATGTCGTCCGGCTGATCACCATCTTCTGAAGCCTGTGGGGGCTCATGGTCAGGAGGGGCGTTCAGGGCTATTCCCTGGTTCAGCAGTTGGGCATACAGTTCGTCAATCTGATCCAGGTGGCTTTCCGGATAGGGGATTACGTCGATGATGTCGTCTACGCTTAGGTGCCCGTCCGCCCGGGCCTTCTTCATGAGGGCCGAGTAGTCCGGATGGTGTACCTCCGAACTCCCTTCTACGAACGGGTCTCTGCTGTTCGCCATCCCGTACCCTCGGTCAATGGGTTTTTTGTTGGGGCCCTGCCCCAAGTTCTGACAACCTCAGGGCGATGCGGCGAATGTCGGCCGCGATTCTTCCAACGGCCTCCGCATCGCCCTCCTCTTCGGCGGCCCTCAGTGCCGCACGGTGCTGGTGAAGTCGAAGGCGAAGGAGAGTGTCTCGGTGCCGCAGGATCTGCAGTCTCAGGGCTCTGTCCAGGAGGTTGGGGTCAAGGTCCGGTTGGCTGACCATTGTGCGAGCCAAGTCCGCCGCCCGTTCCCTGAGGGCACCGTCCATCAGCTCTAGGACCCGTTGAGTGTCGAGGTTGGGCTCATTATATACTGCTCGCGCCAGTGTGCCAAATATCAGCTTGTCGTCGGCCCTTAGGAAATCGTCGTAGGTGAGGTCGTGCTCTAGTTGGAGGGCTTGGGGATATCGCAGCAGGAAGGCGAGCAGATGATCCGCCGGGTCGGCCGAATCCGCTTTGCCTTTCGGTGGCTCCATGCTGCCGACCGCGGCCCTGAAGTGCGCCTGCAATGCCCTGTGGACAGCCTGGGCGGAGAGCCCTATCCTGGAGGCTACCAGCTGGATGTAGTGCTCGCGTTCTACGGGGTCCTTTACGGCTTGAAGCACCGGCTTAAGGTCCTGGACCAACCTCGATTTGCCGCGGCCTGAGGAAAGATCGGCCCTCTCGATGTAGTAGCTTATATAGTACTCTACCACGCTTTCCGCTTCCGCGATGATCCGGCGCCACAGCTCTGGATCTTCTCGTATGACCTCGTCGGGATCCTTGCCCGGAGGAAGTTTGGCCACCTTGACCTCCAGGTCCATCTGCTGAGAGGCGACCAGTACCCCGCCCCATCCTACGGTTGCTCTGGGCCTTCCGAGGCTCTGGCGCAACGCCTCTACTTCCCTGATAGCCGCGGTGGTTCCCGCCGCATCGGCGTCCAGGGCTAGGACCACTGTGGACGCCAGGCGGGCCAGGTGGCGGGCCTGGCGTTGGGTGAGGGCCGTGCCCATGGTGGCCACCACGTTGGCTAGGCCTGCCTGGTGGGCCGCCATCACGTCAGTGTAGCCCTCGACAATGACGGCGATGCCCGCCTCCTTTATGGCCTTCTGGGCCAGATCGAGCCCGAAAAGGAGCGCTCCTTTGTCGAACAAGTCGGTCTGGGGCGAGTTGAGGTACTTGGGCTCAGTGCCGTCGAGGCTCCGGCCCGCGAAACCGCGCACCTGTCCTTCCCTGTCGCGGATAGGTACTATCAGTCGGCCCCGGAACCTGTCCCTGGGCCCTGTGGGTCCCTCGACAGTGACCCCAGCCGCCTCCATCTCTGCCGTGGAGAAGCCTCGGGCCTCCAGGTGTTGGACCAGTTTGACGCCGTCCCTCGGCGCATAGCCGAGGCCGAAAAGGTCCCAGGTGGATCTGGCGAGGCCCTTTTGGGTCAAAAAGGCCACCGCCTTCTCTGCGTCGGGGTCCGATCTCAGGGCCTGCTGGTAGAAGTGGGCTGCGGCCGAGGTGAGGGTCAGGAGTCTGTCCTTGGGTTCGTGGTGACGTTCAAGGAGGGGATCGAGATCGATGCCGGCCGTGCGAGCCAGGGACTGGAGGGCCTCTTTGAAGCTGAGCCCCTGGTGCTTCATGACGAAGGTTATGGCGTCGCCCGACTCGCCACAGCCGAAGCAGTAATAGCTCTGGGTGTCTGGGAAGACCACGAAGGAGGGCGTGCGCTCTTTGTGGAAGGGGCACAAGCCCTTATAGGTGCGGCCAGCCCGCTTGAGCTGGACCACCTGACCCACCACTTGCAGTATGTCCAGCCGCTCCTTGACGGCATCTACTGGGGAGGGCACCTGTGCCTCTACAGCTCCTCGGAGCCCTGTTGTGCTCCCATGGGCCCAGCTAAGGGTGGGGTGGCGGGTCTACCTCCACTTCCCAATTCTACCCATCACTTGTCCCGTTCGATCTGTTCAAGGGCCGCCTGGGCCGCAGCCAGCCGAGCTATAGGCACCCTGTAGGGCGAGCACGATACGTAGTCCAGCCCTACCTGGTGGCAGAAATGGACGCTGCTGGGCTCGCCGCCGTGCTCCCCACAGATGCCCACTTTCAGGTTAGGGCGTGTCTTTCGGCCCAGGCTTACCCCGATCTCGATGAGCTTGCCGACGCCTTCCCGGTCCAGGACCTGGAAGGGATCGTCGGGCAGGATCTTCCGGTCTATGTAGAGGGGCAAGAACTTGCCCGCGTCGTCGCGGCTCATGCCGAAGGTGGTCTGGGTAAGGTCATTAGTGCCGAAGCTGAAGAACTCGGCTTCGCGGGCTATCTTATCGGCCGTCAGGGCAGCCCTTGGCAGCTCGACCATGGTGCCAACGGTGTAGTTTACCCTCACCCCGGAGGCGGCCATCTCCTCCTCGGCTACCCGAACGATTATTTCCTTCTGGAGGGTGAGCTCGTTGATGTCCGAAACCAGTGGGATCATAATCTCGGGCATCACGTTATAGCCCTGCCGGGTGGCCTCGATAGCAGCCTGGAAGATGGCCCTGGCCTGCATCTCCGTGATCTCTGGGTGGGTTATGCCCAACCTGCACCCGCGCCATCCCAGCATGGGATTGAACTCGGCCAGAGCCTCGACCCGAGCCTTGAGTTTCTCGAAGGGGACGCCGAGCTTCTCGGCCAGTTCGCGGATCTCGGCGTCCTCCTTGGGCAAAAACTCGTGCAGGGGCGGGTCGAGGGTACGTATGGTGACGGGCAGGCCGTCCATCACCTTGAATATCTCCAGGAAGTCCGATCTCTGCATGGGCAGGATCTTTGCCAGGGCCCTCCTCCGCCCCTCGGCGTCGTCGGCCATGATCATCTCGCGGACGGCATCGATGCGGTCGCCTTCGAAGAACATGTGCTCTGTCCTGGCCAGGCCAATACCTTCAGCACCGAACTCCCTGGCAGTGGCGGCATCCTTTGGGGTGTCGGCGTTGGCCCTTACGCCCAACCTGCGGAACTCGTCGGCCCAGGACATGAGGGTCTTGAATTCTTCGGTGAGGGCCGGTGGCACTGTGGGCACGACGCCGGCGTACACCTTGCCGGTGGACCCGTCGATGGTGATCTGGTCCCCTTTGTGGAGCACGAGATCTCCTGCCCTCAGGGTCTGGGCCTCGTAGTCGATCACGATGTTGGCACCCACTACACAGGTCTTGCCCATGCCTCGGGCGACAACAGCTGCGTGGCTCGTCATGCCCCCTCGGGCTGTGAGGATACCCTGGGCGGCCACCATGCCGTGGAAGTCGTCGGGAGAGGTCTCCGTGCGCACCAGGATGACCCGGTGTCCCTCCTTGGCCATGAGCTCGGCCTCGTCGGCGTCGAACACGATCTCACCCGAAACGGCCCCAGGGCTTGCTGGCAGGCCGCTGGCGATCTCCTGGGCCCGGGCATTGGGGTCGATGGATGGGTGGAGCAGTTGGTCGAGCTGCTCCGGCGCCACGCGCCGCACGGCGGTAGCCTTGTCGATGATGCCCTCGCGCACCATGTCCACGGCGATCTTCACAGCGGCTCGACCCGTCCGTTTGCCGGTGCGCGTCTGGAGCATGTAGAGCTTGCCCCGCTCGATGGTGAACTCCAGATCTTGCATATCCTTGTAATGGCGCTCCAGCTTGTCAGCCACCTGCAGGAACTGCTCGTAGGCCTGACGAAGGTATGGATCGGTGGCCATCTCTTCTATGTGCTTTGGGGTGCGGATGCCGGCCACGACGTCCTCGCCCTGGGCGTTGGGCAGGTACTCGCCGTAAAGCTTCTTTTCGCCTGTGCTGGGGTTCCGGGTGAAGGCTACGCCGGTGGCAGAATCGAACCCCATGTTTCCAAAAACCATGGCCTGCACGTTGCACGCGGTGCCGAGGTCGTCCGGTATCTTGTTGACACGGCGGTAGTCGACGGCCCTCTTGTTGTTCCAGGAGTCGAACACTGCCTGTATTGCCAGGCGTAGCTGTTCGTACGGGTCTGTGGGGAAGTCCTGCCCTGTCTGCTCTCTGACTATGGCCTTGAACTCCTCGACCAAATGCTGCAGGTCTTCGGCGGTAAGTTCGGTGTCCTCCTTAACGCCGCGTCGGTGTTTCAGCTCTTCGAGCTTTCGCTCGAAGTGGGAGGCATCGATGTTCAGCACCACTTTGCCGAACATCTGGATGAACCGCCTGTAGGCATCGTAAGCGAAGCGCGGATTGTCGGTCTGGCGAATGAGGCCGCGCACGGTCTCGGCGTTGAGGCCTAGGTTGAGGACCGTATCCATCATCCCAGGCATGGAGAACTTGGCTCCTGAGCGAACGGATACGAGCAGGGGGTTGTCGGGGTCTCCGAATTTCTTGCCCGTGGCTTCTTCGACCTCTCGAAGGGCCTCCATCACCTGCTCCCAGAGGCCTTCGGGGAGCTGACGGCCGTTCTGGTAATAGGCGTTGCAGGCCTCTGTAGTGATGGTGAAGCCCGGAGGGACGGGCAAGCCCGCGTTGGTCATCTCGGCTAGGCCGGCGCCTTTGCCGCCCAGCAGGTCGCGCCAGTCGCCGCGACCCTCCTGAAAGAGGTAGACCCACTTCTTTGTAGCTACAGCCATGACCTGTGCCTCCTCGACGAGGGTATCATAGAATTTTATTGCGTTCTGGGTCCAGGTGCACTAGATTGGCGTAGCGCGCCAGCAGAACCTTCTGGCCCCTTCCCGGGAACAGCACGGTGACCTCCTCGTCACCGTTCACGAGCCGGGCTGCGGTGACAGTGCCCTCCCCGAAAGTGCGGTGGGCCACCCGGTCCCCCGGCCTAAAGGTCAAGGTCTGGAGGCCAGGGTCGTCTGCCTCCTTCTTGAAGCCAGCAAGCTGGGGACTCGAGGGAAACGCCGCTCTATGGAGCAGATTCTTGGGAATGTCGGCGAGGAACCTGGAGGGGGCGCTGGGCTCCGTGTAGCCGTAGATGGTCCTTCTGGCAGCGTATACCAGGTAGAGCAGTCTCTTAGCCCTGGTGACACCCACGTAGAAGAGCCTCCGTTCCTCTTCGAGCTCTTCGATGTCGTCCATGGACCGGGAATGAGGGAGGAGCCCTTCCTCTAGCCCAACGATAAAAACTACGGGGAACTCCAGGCCCTTGGCCGAATGCAGGGTCATCATAAAGGAGGTCTCTCCGCTCTCTCTGATGGTGTCGGCGTCCGAGATAAGGGACAGGTTCTGCAGGAAGAGGCTGAGGGCCTGAGAGGCAGGCACGCCGCCGTAATCTTGGGCCACGGTGCGCAGCTCCTGAACGTTCTGCCATCGCTCCTCGCCCTCTTCGGTCCCATCCCGAAGCCAATCCCGGTAGCCCGACAGTTCCAGGGTCTTATCTATCAGTTCTGGGAGGCTGAGGCTATCGGCCAGGGCCTTCAGCCTATCGAAGAGCTCCACGATGGACCGCAGGGCCTGGCGCGTTCGGCCTGCTAAACCCTTGGGGCCAGACTCTGCCAGCTGCCTGCAGGCTTCGAGGAGGTGGGTCGAGGTAGTCTGGCTCCAGTGCAGCACGTTCTCCCAGGTACGGGCTCCGATGCCCTGTCCCACGGGGCTGTTCGTCACCACACGTTCGAGGCTGAGGCTGTCGAAGGGGTTATCGATGACCCGCAGGAAGGCGATGACGTCCTTTATCTCCTTCCGCTCGTAGAACCGAATGGCTCCCACCAGGTGGTACTTGAGGCCGTACCGGATAAAGGCCTCCTCGAGGGCTCGGGACTGCGCGTTGACCCTGTACATGACGGCGATATCTCCTGGCCGGCATTCCTTTCGTGAGAGCAGGCCTGCCACCTGTGAGGATACGAAATCGGCCTCGTCTCGCTCGTCGGCCGCTTCGAAGAGGAAGATGGGCGGCCCTTCGGGATTGCGGGTCCAGAGCTGCTTCTCAATGCGCATACGGTTGGCCCGTATCACGGCAAGAGCCGCCTCCAAAATTCGCTTGGTGGACCTGTAGTTCTCCTCGAGCTTAAAGACCAGTGCGTCTGGATAGTCTTCTTGGAAGCGCAGGATGTTCCGTATCTCGGCATGGCGCCAGCGGAAGATGGACTGATCGGGGTCACCCACCACGGTTATGTTTCTGTGCCTGGCAGCCAAGTGTCTCAAAAAGAGGTACTGCAGGTGGTCGGTGTCCTGATATTCGTCCACCAGGACGTGACGGTATCGGTCCTGGAGCTGTTCAAGGACGGTTGGGTTCAGTTCGAAGAGCTGTACGCAGCGCAGTAGGAGGTCGTCGAAGTCCAGGGCGTTGTTCTGTTGGAGCAATTCTTCGTACTTGTCGTATACCTGGGCGAGGCGTTGTTCCCAGGGAGTGGTGGCCCGAAGGCGCAGCCTGTCCGGAGTGATATATTTGGCTTTGGCATTGGAAATCCCGTTCAGTATGGACCTGGCTGACACCCGTTTCTCGTCAAGGCCGAGCTCGGCCATGGCCTGTTTGACTAAGGCCAGCTGATCGCTCTCGTCGTAGATGGCGAAGTGGGGGCTTAGTCCTATGGCCTCGCCGTACCTGCGCAATATGCCTGCCCCGATGGCGTGGAAGGTTCCCACGGTGATCCTTTCCGCATCGGTCCCGAGGAGCTTTTGAAGCCGCTCCTTCATCTCCCTAGCGGCCTTGTTTGTGAAGGTCACGGCCATGATCTGCCATGGTGGGATGCCGAGGTTTGCTATAAGGTAAGCCACGCGTGCGGTGAGCACGCGGGTCTTACCGCTTCCGGGGCCTGCCACGATCAGCACCGGACCGGGCGGTGCGGACACGGCCGCCATCTGCTCTGGATTCAGGTCGGGGATAGCAAACTGGCTCATCTGGCTGGACCTGGCCATTTTACCACGGAGCATGCGGGCCCGTGCTCTGGTAGAATTGACTAGCTATGTCGAGATCGTGGATCCTTGTGGGCCTTGTGGCCTTTGTCCTTGTTACGGGAGTGGCCTGTAATTCGGGCGCCAGTTCCGCCACTCCTACGCCGGCGGTACAGGTGAAGTTCATTACGCCTACACGGCCCACCGTCGTTCCCACGCCGTCGGTTGCCAGCGAGGTGCCCATCCCAGGGGCCACCGATGAATGGCAGGAGTACACGGTCCAGCCGGGCGATAACCTGTGGAGCATAGCCCAGAGATACGGCCTCACAGTGCAGGATCTCGTGAGGGCCAACGGCATCAAGGATCCCAACCTGCTGACAGTCGGACAGAAGCTGAGAATTCCCCCCAGGGCAACCCCCACTCCAGCGCCATGAAGCAGCCGCGTCGCCCCCTGGCCTGCGTGGCGCTGGACATGGAGATGACGGGCAGGGGAGAAGCCAACGAGATCATCGAGATTGGCGCGGTAAAGTTCGAGGGTACGCGCATCGTCGACCGGTTTTCCTCGTTGGTCAGGCCCTCCAAGCCCGTATCGCCCAGTGTCAGTGCTCTGACCGGCATCCGCCAGGACGAGCTTCACGCGGCTCCTCCCCTGGACGAGGTGGCGCCCAGGCTCATGGCCTTCGTGGGCAGCCTCCCAATTGTTGGGCAGTCTATCCACTTCGATCTGGACCTCCTGGCCAGGGCCGGGTATAGGCTCGAAAACCCGCGGTTTGACACCTACGAGTTGGCGACCATATTCCTTCCTAACCTGGCAGCCTACGATCTGGCGTCCATAGCGCAACGCCTCGGCATTACTGTGTCGCGCCGACACAGGGCTCTGGACGACGCTGAACTTGCTATGAAGGTCTTCCTGGCTATCAGGCGAGAGATGGAGCTGCTAGGGTACGAGACACTGATTGAGCTCGCAGGGTTGGCGCTTTCGGGATCGCCCCTTTCCGTTATCTTGGAGGATGTGATCAGGCGCCGGGCCATCGGTGGCAGTGGTGGTTACAACCTGGGGGATCTGCTTTCGGCCCAAGGGGTGGACCCCCTTGAGCTGTCGCTGGGCGCCTATCGCGATGAGGAGCCGCTGAAGCCGAAGTATCCTCCGTCGGCGGTCGATGAGGCAGTGCTCGAGGCCGACTTTGCCCCAGGGGGACCGTTGAGCCGCTATCTGAAGGGTTACCAGCAGCGCCCGGGCCAGCTGGCCATGATGCGCCTGGTCCTGCGGACCCTTAACCAGGGCGGTACAGCCCTGATCGAGGCGGGCACTGGCACCGGCAAGTCTCTGGCTTACCTTCTGCCGGCGGCGCGCTATGCCCTGGCCAACGACGCCCGGATTGTCGTGAGCACGAAGACCATAAACCTACAGGAACAGATCTTCTTCAAGGACATGCCCATCGTTCAAGGAGCGGTCGGTGGCGGTGTACGGGCCGCCCTTTTGAAGGGTCGGGGCAACTACCTGTGCCTGGACCGTTGGAAGGAGTTCAGGCGGCGTCCTGTGCTGAGCGAAGCCGAGGCGCGCCTCAAGGCACGCCTGCTGGTATGGCTTAAGAGTACAGAGACCGGGGACCGTGCTGAGCTGAACATGGCGGAGGATGAGGAAAGCGCCTGGCACCGCATCAGCGCTGCAGCCGAAGGCTGTCGTCCCTCTCTGTGCCGCGAGTGGGCAGAGGGCAGGTGTTTCTTCAGGAGGGCCCGTAGCAAGGCCGAATCGGCCCACATTGTGGTGGTAAACCATTCCCTGCTTCTGGCTGACCTTGTGGCCGAGAATGGGGCGATCCCGTCGTATCGCCACCTGGTCGTGGACGAAGCGCACCACCTGGAGGCCGAAGCCACGGAACAGTTTGGCTTCCGGGTCTCCTTAGACAGGTTGAGCAGGCTCGTCGAGGCGTTGGCCGCGTCGTCGTCTCCGTTGGGCCAGGCCGTAGCTGAGATTAGCCGGGTCGGAAGGGATCAGCGTTTAAAGGAGATGGCGAAGGCCGCCTTGGAAGAGGCAAAGGCTTGCCATCGGCTCGTAGAGGACCTGGCCCTTGCAGTCCAGGAGACGGTGGCTGGCCAGCTCAAGGGCCAGCAGGTGCTGAAGGTTCGGCTGCACGGTGACCTACGCGCGAGGCCGGAATGGCAGAGGGTACTGCAGACCGCGTCGGCCGTGTTGCCGTCCCTACGCTACATCGCCTCGGCTCTGAGGGAAATGGCTGCTGAACTGGCTCTGAAGGCGCCGGACCTGGCGGCACTGATGGAGGACGAAGCCGATCTGCTGAAAGCCGGTGTGCAAGGCCTCGAGGAGGCATTCTTCAAGCCTGGAGAAGCCGAGGTCTACTGGCTGGAGGCCAACGGCCCTCTGGTGGAGGTTTGCGGGGCACCTGTGTACGTGGGGCCTGTGCTGAGGGACAAGCTTTTCGGGCACCTGCATGCGGTAGTGCTCACGTCGGCCACGCTGTGCGTGGAAGGCGACTTCAATTTCCTTGCATCGCGGCTAGGAATTGTCGAGGCCGAAGAGCTTTCGGTCGACGCTCCCTTCGATTACGGCAAGGCGGTGCTCGTATACGTGGCCGACGACCTGCCCGACCCGAACTCTCCCGGATATCAGAAGGCGGTTGAAGAGCACCTCGGAAGGATAGCGGAATCGGCGGGCGGGCGCACTCTGGCCCTGTTCACATCCAACTCTGCCCTGCGGTCGACTTACCGAGCGCTGGAGAGCCGCCTGGCGCGCGTCAACATCGTGCCCTTGGGTCAGGGGATCGACGGATCGCGCAGGAGCTTGCTGGAGCGCTTCAAGGCGCTGCCAAGGGCGGTGCTCTTCGGGTCGGCCAGCTTCTGGGAGGGCATCGACGTAGTAGGGGAGGCGCTGAGCGTGCTCGTGGTCGCCCGGCTTCCCTTCGAGGTACCGCAGGACCCGGTTTTCTCGGCCAAGGCGGAGCAGTTTGCCGATCCCTTCCACGAATACACCGTACCCTCGGCCATACTGAGGTTTAAGCAGGGTTTTGGAAGGTTGATCAGGTCGAGCAGCGACCGTGGAGTAGTAGTGATCCTCGACTCGCGCCTGGCCAAGAGGCGGTACGGGGAGAGGTTCCTGAGGTCCTTGCCAGAATGTGAGGTGGAAATTGGCCCTGGCTGGGGAGCGGCCGAGGCCGTCAGACGTTGGCTGAACGGTTGACGGTTACTTGGCACGGACAGCTATGTAGATGACAGTGCCTCTGGGCACCCAGGTGTTGAAGTCTGGGGTCACACTGAGCACATGGCCGACCCCAACTTTGGTGATATCGAAGTGAGGGATGTCCTCCTGGGTCTGGAAATTGACTGACCCTACGTTGAGGCCTGCCTGCTCGATTGCCCTCTCCGCGTCCGCCAACGGCCAGTTGAACACGTCTGGGACCTTCACCTTGTCGCCTACGCTGACCACGAGGGTGACGGAGCTGCCCGGCGGTACGGCGGTGCCGAAGGGGGGTTCCGAACGTACCACCGCGCCCTCCGGCACAGTTGTGCTGGCCTCGTCTTTCCTTTCGACCTTCAGGCCAAGGGCTTCCAGGATCCCCTTGGCCACGGGGTACGGCACATTCACGGCTCCAGGTATCGTCACGGGTTCAGGACCCTTGCTGACAGTGACCGCTATAGCCGTTCCTGGAGGCACCGCGGTATTGGGCGCGGGTTGCTGGCTGAGCACGGTGCCCGTGGGGGCGTCGGCGTCGTAACGCTCGCTTTCTACCTTGAGGGAAAGGCCGGCCCCTAGGGCGACCTGCTGAGCTTGCTCGAGGGAAAGCCCGATGAGCCTTGGCGTCTCAATTCGGGCGACCTGGGTCGGTGTGGGTTGTGACTGCGGTGTGGGGATCGAGGCAACGCTGAGGAACCCCTGAAGCAGGGATGGAGCCGCGAGATAGGCCGCATAGCCGATAGCCGCCGAAGCCAGGATGATCAAGACCAGACCTAGGACGCTGGCCAGGTTGGAACGGTGCCTTCTGGGATATGCGACGTCCTGGGGCATCCTAGCCATGGGAGACGCAGGCCGGCTTCCGGTAACCCCTCCCTTCACCGGTGCCATGATGGACGTAGCCGCCAACGACCCCTCCATACCTGAGGAGAGGGCGGCCCTGAACTCATCGGCCGAAGCGAACCTCTGGGACGGCTCCTTGGCCAGGGCCCGAAGCACTAAGGAGTCGAGCCAGGCCGGGATCGATGCCCTGAACTGGGATGGCCTGGGAGGCGCCTTCTCCATGTGGGCCACCACCACGGCTATGGGGCTGTCAGCCTCGAAGGGGAGGCGGCCGGTCAGCATCTCGAACAGAACAACACCCAGGGAGTAGATATCGCTCGCGGGCACTGTCCCTTCCCCCTTGGCCTGCTCGGGAGCCGTGTAAGCTGGGCTTCCCCAGAAGATACCCTGTTGGGTGAGGCTGGAGGCGGCCAAGGCCTTGGCTATCCCGAAGTCCACCATTTTGAGCGTGCCCTCGGGGGTCACCAGCACATTCTGAGGCTTTACGTCGCGGTGGACTATGCCCTGCCTGTGGGCCGCCTGGAGTGCTAGGCACATCTGCCGAGCATAGTCGACGGCCTGCTGAATCGGCAGGGGCCCTTGGCTATCTATGATTTGGCGGAGGCTCTGGCCCTCGATGAGCTCTTCGACTATGTACCGCAGGCCATTATCGTCGCCCACGTCGTACACTTCGACGATGTTAGGGTGTCTCAGCTTGGCGACTGCCCGTGCCTCGTACTCGAAACGCGTAACGACTTCAGGGTCCGCCGCGTACTGCGGCCTCAGGACCTTGATGGCCACGGGCCTTTCCAGGAGGAGGTCGGTCCCCCTGAAAACCTGGGCCATGGCCCCCTCGCCGATGACATCCTGGATCCTGTAGCGGTTCGAAAGCACTCTGTAGCTGGCGATACCCATGCTCCCGGGTCGATTTTAAGAGGCCGCTGGAGGGGCGTCAAATCCCAGGAGCTCTGAGCATAGGGGCTGGGACACATGTTCGCATTGCCCGGGGCCGAGGAGGGAAGGCCGACCGCTGTGTACCATGCTCCAGCTTTGGACTGCGGTGGAGGTCGGCGTTCGGTTGGAGTGATCTCGGAGCTAGATGATTTGCAGGGAGCTATTCGGGCGCTGTGTGAAGTTTTTAGGCCGCCCGTCTCGGATTGCGCTAGCCGTCTGCATGCTAGGGCAGTCGCCTTCTCTTGTCCTCCTGTAGTTCGCTCGAAACCTGGGGTTGGCCCCAGGCCATGGAAAGATAGTTTGTGGCCCTCAACGCCTTGTGCTTCGTGGGAAGGTCGGTCTCTGTACCGAGGATGCCGAACAGCGTCGACGACGGTCTATCCGCCCTGTGTGGGCATCTGCCCTTGCAATTCCGGCCTCATCCTCGGTTCACGCGTATCTGTCCTACCCGAGCGGGGCAGTTGGCCTAGGTGGCGCACGGTGCACGGGGAGCTGTGGGTGCATCTCCTCATGCGGGCCCCCATTTCCGGTCTGCTGTCCAGGGCGCCTATCTTCCGAATGCATCTGAGGTGGCGGCATGGGGGTTCGATGCTAACGCTCCCAAGGGTGTCGCGGGGGTAGCACCAGTTGGGTCGATGCAGGGTAGGCTGTAGAAGTGCTGGCGAACCTTCGCTCAGGCACTGGTGCCCCCGGTTGCCCGGCCGCGGGGGTTGGACGGGTGCGCGGGTGGGGCAGTGTGCGGATCACCCCAGGGGTGCGATTTCGAAGGGCCCGAAAGCGGGGTAGGAATGGGTGCCCATGGGTCTCCATGCGCGTGTTCCAGTGGGTCCAGCTTCGGGCGGACAATGCGGCAGGCATCCTGGATGCACTGCCGCGGCACGGCCAGGTGCCTTGGCCCTGCCAGAGCCTCCCCCGAGGAGTGGGCCAAACTTGGCAAGGGCTTTGGGGTGGGTTTTAGCCCTGGGGGTGACAGGCGATTTGGCGACGTCCTTTGTTCTGGAGGGCCTAAGGCTTGGGTCGGTGCTGCTGCATGGGGCCTGCGTCTGCAACCAGACTATAGGAGGATAAGCGGTACGGTGGATAATGCCGGGAGGCCCGGGTACCTGGGACCCTCTTTGGCCGTTGCTGTGCTCATGGTTGCGGAGAGCACTGATCCCTATGGTGGAGGCGATCCCTCGGGGTCGTCGAGCTGCGGCCGGTAATTGCCAGTTCCTTTTGGGTCTTTTCGGTTTCCTGCCAGCCGTGCTCACTATGTCGACGGCGGTGCCCTTCTCACGATGTGGCCCCGGCGGGTCGGCGATAGGACGAAGGTTCGGAGCCCAGCTTTGCGCAATTCTGCGGCGCACTCGCGGGCCGTGGAGGGAGTGTCCAGCAGAAAGAAGAAGGAGGGGCCAGTTCCCGAAAGGTGGGGCCTGAGCCGTGTTATGGAGGCCGCCTTGTCCCAGTGGCTTCTCAGCTGGTCGAAGTGCCCTAGTGCTACGGCTTCGAAGGTATTCGTAAGCAGTTCCGACGGCACTGCGCCGCTCCTGTCGATAGCGTCAGCTAGGGCCGAGACGGAACCTCCGCTGCTGAAATGTTGCGGTCTTAGCAACGAGTAGATGGTCGCCGTCTTGCTGGGTAGAACTATAGGGGGCACCACCACGACGATGGTGCAGGGCCCGACCGGTCGGAGGGGTCGTACCGATTCTCCTGCGCCGGCCACCAGGCACGTGCCGCCTTGGAGGAAGAAGGGGACGTCGGCTCCCAGTTGAAAGGCCAGCGCCGACACTTCCTGGAAAGGCAACCTTACGCCGTGGAGCCGCAGGAGGGCCGCTAGGGCGGCTGCAGCGTCGCTGCTGCCGCCGCCCAACCCTGCAGCAACCGGAATTCTCTTCGAAAGGACAACGGACGCAATAAGAGGCTGGCCCAGGTGTCTTGCGAGGAGGTCGGCCGTCCTGATCACTAGGTTATCCTTGCCCTCCAGCCCTTTCTCGTTGCAGCGGAACTGCGGGCTGGCGCTCCGGGATACGTGTAGCACATCGCAGAGGCTTACGGTCTGCATCACCGTCAGTATCTCGTGCAGTCCGTCGGGGCGGCGGCCCAGTACCTCCAGGGCGAGGTTCACCTTTGCGAAAGCCCACGCTCGGACAGCAAGTGTTTCAGGCGCTCGGTCAGCTCTGCCCATGCTTCGACGGGTATGTCCTGAGGTCTAACCTTGGTGTCAAGCCCTAGGTCCAACAGTATATCTTCCACCTGGTCCCTGGGAATGCCCAAGGCCCGAGACACGGTTCCGGCCGCCTTTTTTCTGGCCTGTTGGAAACACGCTCGCGCAATCCTGAAGAGGATCGCATAGTCGCTGACGGCGTGCGGCGGCCGATCCGGAACCACGACGCGCACCACGGCCGATGTGACCTTCGGCGGAGGGTAGAAGGCGCCAGGGCCGATCTCCATCATGATCTCTGGTCTTCCAAACAGCTGAACTGACAGGGCGAGGAGGTTCATCTCTGGAGGCCGGGCCTCGATGCGCTGTGCCACCTCTTTCTGCATGGTCATAACAATGAGGCTGGGGCGCGGTGGGCTCTCCAAGAAGTGGCGCAGGACCGCCGACGTGATGTAGTAGGGTATGTTTGCCACCAGCTTGTAGGGCGGGGAAGCCGATGCTATCTGAAGCAGTTGGGTGGGTGGTATGTCCAAAATATCTCCGTGGACAAGGTATACCCTTGGGTTGTGGGAGAAGGTGTCTCGCAGATAGGCGATTAGGCGTTCGTCGAGCTCCACCGCGATCACCAACGCGCCAGTTTGCGCAAGGGCAGTGGTAAGGATGCCCAGGCCCGGCCCGATCTCTACCACCACGTCGTCCTGCTTCACATCGGCGGCGCGCACGATGGCCTGGGAAATGGAGGAGGAGGTGAGAAAGCTCTGCCCAAGGCTTTTCTTGGGCTTGATGCCTAACCTTTTTAGGAGCCGAGGCGTCGATTCGCTCATGCTTACATGGTAACCTGTAGGGCTAGCCTGCTGATCATCGTGGGGGTGCAGATTTGTCTGACAGATATCGTTTCCCCGAGCTCAAAGAGATGGGCGAGGCTTGCCCATATTATCGGCTTCTCGGGCTAGAGGTGATGGAGGTGGGAGACGGGTACGCCGTCCTGCGTTTGGCCGATGCCGGCCGTTTGCTACAGCCCGACGCCGTGGTGCATGGCGGTGCTCTGGTATCCCTGCTGGATTCGGCAGGTGCCATATCGGTCCTCAGCAGGCTCTCGGTGAGGCAGACCGTTGCGACTGTGGAGATAAAGGTCAACTTCCTTCAGCCCGTCGGGCAGGGGCCCCTTTGGGGCCGGGGCACCGTGGTTCAGCTCGGCCGGCGGCTTGCGGTGGTGGAGGTGGAAGCCCGGGGCCCGCGGGGAGAGCTTGTGGCTAAAGGCCTCGGCACCTTCAGGGTGCTTGCCAGGGACGAGTGATGCGGTAGCCTGCCCGGCCCGGTGCTAGACTGCAGCGCGGTCCTTCGACTGTCTCCAGACGGAGAATACCCTGTGGACGACAGTGGCGTGAGAGCCCACTGCGAGCAGCACCAAAAGGGGAACCATGGCAGGAGGAATGGCCACGGCGGCGGTGACGGCCACAACTCGAAGGGGACGTTGAAAGATGCCGGTCTTGCCGGATAGGCCGAGGCCCTCGGCCCTTGCCCTGACATAGCTGACCATGATACTGCCCACCAGAGCCGCGAGGATCAGAAGAAGCGTTGCCACATCGAGTTCGGTGCGGACTGCCCGGTAGTAGGCGAGGCCTGCCAGCATAGCAGCCTCGGAGTATCGGTCCAGGGTCGAATCGAGAAGGGCGCCGAAGACGGTCGCCTTGCGTTGGAGGCGGGCCAAGGTGCCGTCCATCATGTCCAGGGAGCTGGCCGCAAGGAATACCGCGCTGGCCGTGAGGGGATGGCCGGCGGCGAGTAGGAGGGCCGCCGCAGCACTGCCGCAGAAGCCCAAGACGGTCAAAGTGTTGGGGGTGAAGCCCAGCCTGTCCAGGGCCTTTGCCATGGCCGTGACCAAGGATGTTGGGAGGCGTCCTGTAGCTCGGTTCATGGCTGAAAGGAGACTCCAACGCCTGGGGCCAGTCGGATTGCAGATAGGGCCTTCATGTAGTGGGCCTCTATCCGGGACACAATTCTGTCCCATGAAAACTCCTGGGCCCGCTTGAGGCCCGCATCGGCCAACCTTGTCCTGAGCTCGGGGGTTTCGAGCAGGTATCGTATGGCGTGGGCCAGGGATGCGCTGTCCCCCGGTGGGACGGTGAGCCCCTCGACTCCGTGGCGCACGACCTCGTTGTACCCTGGAATGTTGCTTGCAATCACAGGCAGGTGCGATGCCATGGCCTCGAGGAGCACTATCCCCTGGCTCTCTCCGCCGAGCGATGGGGCCACGAAGATATCGCAGGCGGTGTAGAAACCTGGTAGGCTTTGACGGCCGACCTCCCCCGCAAAGAAAACGTACCGGCGCCAAGGGAAGGGTATCTGAGACAGTTGCCGCTGCACGTTGCCGCGACCCACTACCACTAAGTGCGGCTCCAGGCCCTGGCCCCAGAGGATCTGCATGGCCTTGACCAGCACTTTGAAACCCTTGCGGGGCTCTTCAAACCTTCCTACGAACAATACCTTCGGGCCTGGCAGGTGCTGTACGTCAGCGGCCGGCGGCACCGACGCATTGAAACGGTCCAGGTCGATGCCGTTGGGGATGATCTCGTACTCTGCGGGAAAGAAATGGGACACGAACTGCCGGGCTGCCTCCGATACGGCGATCCTTCCGTGGAGCCTGTTGAAGAAGGGCTGAAGCAATGGGCGGCCATAGAAGTAGGCTATGGGGCTGAGGCCGTAGGCATGGAAGGTGCCCACGTTGCAGGATTGGGAGTGGTACAGGACGGTGAGGGGCAGGGCCGGCAAGAGGGGTTCATGGAGATGGATGACGTCGAAGTGGCCAGTGTCCAGGATGTGCTTGACCCATCCTGAAAGTCTCGGGGAGAGTGTGATGCGTGCCACAGCTCCGTTGGCCCTGATCGGTACCACCGTGCCTATGAAATGGCATCCCTCTGCCGAGCTGCTGTAGGCCCTCTTCGAGGCCGGGGCCATGATTTCCACGCTGTGCCCGAGGCGCGCCAAGTGGCTGCGCAGGTGAAGGAGATGCTCCACCACGCCGCCCGGTACATCGATATCGTAAGGTGAGACTAACAGCACCCTCAAGGGGCCATCCTTGAGCCAAGCTTGAGGACCATCCGATGGCTCAGGGCCAGAACGGTCATTCCAAAGGCCTTAGGGCCTTTAGGGAGACGGTCGAGGCGAAGGGCGGTCCTGCTGGTGTCTGGCCGCACCGTACCCGATCTGAGGGCACGGCGCAGTTCGTCGGCTGTGGATCCAGGGAAGAGGGTGACGCAGCTGGCCAGTTGAGACAGGATGTGGGCGTCGCTGGAGCCGAGGGGTGTCCAACGAAGCCAGCGTCGGTTGAGGCTTGCCGCACGGCGTCGGGCCATCCGGCCCGCTATGCTCCCATTGTGGGTCTCCAGCCCATCGGGTGCATGGCCCGAGTGCTTCAGACGGAGCAGGGACGCCCTGGAGACACTGGCAACGAGCGGTGCCAGGGGATGTGCGATGACGGCGAGACCTCCCTGTTCCTGGACTGCGGCGATGGTCCATTCGAGGCTCCGGAAGGGCGGCACCGGTTCCACTAGGTCATACGCCAAAAGATGGCCGCCCTGGGTGGTTATCTCCACGCCGGGCACGACCTCTAGGGGCAGTGTCAGGGCCTGTATAAGCTCCATGGCTTCCCACGAACCCGCAAGGGTGTCGTGGTCGGTTATGGACACCACTTTGACGGTCGTGAACTCCACCAGGTAGTCTAGGATCTCCCTGACGGAGTTTAGGCCGTCGCTGTGGCGGGAGTGTATGTGCAGATCGGCTGCAGAGTATATCGTGCTCAAGGGGCGCTACCTCCACGGCCATTATATACACAAGCAAAGGGGGTGCAGGGCGAGCCCTGCACCCCCTCGCTAGCGCACACTTCCTATGCCGTGGACAAAGCCTGGGGCTTCTGGAGCGAGTCGAAGATGGTTCCCTTCAGGTAGGATCTGACGTCGGCAAGCTGGGCCAGCATGCCGCCGATCTGCCGCAGGCGCGGCAGGGCCTCCCGAGGGATCTCGCCGGACCGGATGGCCTCCTTGATCTGGCTGAAGGTCATGCCGGTGTTGCGGTAGAGGTCTGCCACCTGCTTGTAAAACGCCTCCGGCGAGAGCTTCTCGAAGGGGAGTACCGAGTGCAGATAGTCGTACTCCTCCCAGTTCGTGGTGATGACCTTGTCCTTCATCTCCTCCCAGTAATCGGTGCCGGGCAGGGGCGTCAGGATCGTGAACTGTGGGAACTCTATCCTGTGGCGGTTCACGTACTCGGTCAGGGCGGCAAAGTCCCTCTCGTCCCAGTCGGGCATGATGAGGAAGGTGCCCCAGATCCGTATCCCGACGTCGTGGAGTATCTCTATGGCCTGATCATTGTTCTCCACGGTGTTGCTCTTGTTGATCTGGTCCAGGTACTTCTGGTCGATGGACTCGAAGCCGACCAGGACCGTGTCCATTCCAGCCTCGGCCCACTTCTTAAAGACGTCCGGCCGGTGCACGATGCTGTCGGACCTCACCTGGGCCCAGTACCGTTTCTTTATGCCCCTTTCGATCAGCAGGTCAGCTATCTTCTCGGCTCTGCGGAGGTTGTGGGTGAAGTTGTCGTCGACGAAGCATACGTAGCGGCTTGGGATCTTCTCGATTTCCTCCACGACGCGCTCTGGGCTCTTGATGCGGTAGCGTCCGTCGTAGAAGGTCCATACCGAGCAGAAGTTACAGCGATATGGGCAGCCTCGGGAGGTCTCGAGCACGTAAGGGTTCAGCCAGTACCTGAAGAAGTAGACCTTATCTCGCCACTGGTCCACCAGGTCGCGCCTGGGTTCGGGGAGCTCGTCGATGTTCTTTATGAGCCTTCGGTCCCCCGTCCACCGGAACTCCCCGTCCTCTTTGTAATAGATGCCAGCGACCTGATCCATACGACGCTGGCCGTTGAGCTCCTCGATCATCTCCCTGAAGGTAAGCTCTCCCTCGCCGACCACTATGTAGTCCACAGTGGGCAGGAAGAAGAAGGTGGGGCTGACGGAGGCATGGTGCCCGCCGGCCACGGTGATGATGTCGTTGCTGTAGTCTTTCACTATCTGGAAGATCTGCTTCATCCTAGGAACGTCCGCCGTGTAGCCGGTAACACCCACTAGGTGAGGCTGGTAGCGGGCAAGCCATCCGACGATGTCTGTGTCGCCGCGGAGGTCGAGTATCCGCACATCAGCAATGTCGTCGATAGCCGCCGCCACCACCTCGAGGGCGAGAGGTTCGACCCTCGCCAGGTTCGTGAAGCCTATGAGGCGCTCGCTGGGTTCCGGCTGTATCAGCAGGATCCGCTCTATAGCCATCCTTCGTTTCTCCTCGGTGGATTAGATGCTAGCTCACCGGAGGTTGCGCTGTTCCCTCCGGCTACGCTTCGGTCCGTTGCCAATCGATTTCGGGTATTGTAACACGATAACCCAAAGGATACAACATTACTAGACATAAGTAGGATGCGCGCTTGGCTCGTCGGGCCTGTAATGGAGTCGCAGCGCCTCCTTCCACGGGAGAGGTGGCTGGACGAGCTTTTCGAGCCGATCCAGGTCGGTTTTGCAGAGGGCCTGAACGTCCCTTCGTTCGCTAAAGAGTTTGGGGAGCTGTGCCATGGCGTGAAGGCGGCCGCGCAGGCGCGGCCAATCGCCTCTGAGGATCCCCTCGGCCCATGCCATGAGCTCGTAGCGCAGGATGTAGGGCCACCATTGGACAAGGAACCTGGCGGGGACGCAACGCATGATGAGCATGAGGCGGTTTCGCGACAGGAGGTACCGTTTCATGGGGCTGGAGCGGCCGGAGGTTGCAGAGTAGACATGGCGCACTACAGCCCTTTCGGCCACCAGGCAGCCGTATCGATGAAGCCTCAAGCGCCACGCCAGGTCGGCGTCCTCCAGATACGCGAAGTAGGCTTCGTGAAAGCCGCCCACTTTACGGAGCAGGTCGACCCGGTAAGCGGCGGCACCGGCGCTGGCGCCGAAGACTTCCTGTGTCCTGACGGTTGGCAAGGGCATGCCGGCCAGGAAGTCGGTGGCCGTGCCGTCCTTGTGGAAGGCGATGCCGGCCGTGGCTATGGTATCTGGACGATGGCTCCACACCATCACTGCTGCAGCGCTGCCAAGCTCCGGCGCTGACACCAACGCGTCAATCAGTGCCTCGAGGAAGTTCGGCTCGGGCTCGGTGTCGTTGTTGAGGGTGACGAAGAAAGGGCTGCGTGCCGCGGCCAGGGCCTGATTGTTGGCGGCTGCGAACCCCCGGTTCGTCGGGTTGAAGATGCCCACCAAGTCCGCCTGGTCGGCTATCCACTGGGGGGATCCATCCGAGGAGCCGTTGTCGACCACCACGATCTCCAGATCCTGCACGGTCTGTGCGCGGAGCTTGTCGATGCATCGTTGGAGGTAAGGAAGGCCGTTCCAGTTCGGCACTGCTATGGTGGCTGCCGGAGTTCGGGCTCGGGAGGCCAAGGCATCCTTCCTTCGCTTGCTCAGCGTCCCACAAGTATAATGGCGTGCAACAGGTCAGTGGAGGGTATGGTTGTCACCTAACGCGGCCTCGATCGCTGCCTTGCCTGCCTTCTTTTGCCTGCCTGGATCTGTGGGGCTGGAGGGCCGGCTTCTGGACGGTGCTGACCACGTTCCAGCCTCCAAGCTGGCCAGCCGGGGCAGGCTCTTCGTGCTCTTGGAACCAGAGCATGACGATGAAGGGATGGCGGCGGTAGCCAAAGCGGCCCTGAAGAGCATCATGCAGCAGTTCTACGCCGATGAACACCGCCATTTGGCGGGCTCCTTGGTGAGGGCCCTCGTCAACGTCAATGCCGACTTGCGCCGTCACAACCTTCTCAAGCCTGTCAGGGAGCGGGCGGGTGTCGGGGTGGCGGCAGTGGTGCTGCGGGGCGATGAACTGCAGTTCTGTGTAGTTCCGCCTGCCCGGGCATACGTAGTGCAGGGCGGCGACCTCTTGAGCGTGGGGGCCGGCAGTTACGTGGGCATATCCTCCAGAGCGCCCTTCGTGCGGCAGATGCCCCTTGGCCTGACGGACGAGGTGGATCCGGATCTTGCGAGGGTCCGTGCAGAGACCGGCACCGTGGTGGTGCTGTGCAGTCCCCAGCTGGGGCGGCTCCTCTTGTCGCTCGACGAAGATGAGCTGATTGCCCTCGGCGATGCCGAGGCGATTGCGAACCGCGTGCGGGACATGGCCAGGAGCCGCGAGCTGATGGGAGGTGCCTTCATGGCCGTGGACATTGTGGCACCGGCCGCTTCGCGTGCTCGCTCGGCCAGGATGGTGGACAGGCTCGTGCAGGTGGCGTCGTCTTTCCTGGGGGGGAAAACAGAGAGTGCGAGTTCGGTGGAGGTGGTCTCCTCCCTCATAAGGAAGCGTAGCCTGAACGTCGAGTCGGCTCCTGGATCGCGGGGTAGGCTTCGGCCTTCGGGCATCCTTGCCAGGATGACCGGGATCCTCGGAGCTTTTGGGTCCATCTCCTTCCCCCGGATGTTGCGGAGGGAGCCCCTTCCGCGGCTTCGCTACGTAGAGCCGCGGCTCCCCGTGCGCAAGGGCAGGAGGTGGATCAGGTACCTCTTGCTAGCCCTCCTCGCCATGGCTGTCGTGGCGGTCGGAGTGAAAGTCGAGCTCGACAGGACGCAGGCTGCAAGGGTTGAACAACTGCTGACCGAGGCCCAAAGGCTCAATCAGGAGGCAGCACAGGAGCGCGACGCGGCCGTGGCCCAGGAGAAGCTGAAGCGGGCATCGGAGCTGCTCGACGAGGCCGCCCGCACCCAAGTTGGGTCCGAGAGGGTAGGTAGTCTTCTCTCCCAGGTTGATGAGAACCTGGAGGCGCTGAGCGGAATCTACAGGCTGAGGCTTCCTAGGCTGATCCTAGACGCATCTCCCCTGGGCGAGAAAAGCCGGCTCTGGCGTGTGGCGAGCGCGAGTGGACATCTGTATATCCTGGACCAAGGCCTAGCTGCCGTGCTGGACTTCGATCAGGGCGCACAACAGGTGGTGCAGATCCTTGGGGCGGGCGATATCGTCGAAGGGGTACAGGTAGGGAACCCTGTAGCTCTGGGAGCTTCAGGCGGTGGCCTTTGGGTTCTTGACGACAAGTTCCAGATCTTCCTGGGCGAAACGTCCGGCCAGAATTGGAGGGCTGTGAGGATACCCGGCTCGCAGGACTGGGGCGCTGTGCTTGATGTGGCCTATTGGGGCGGCTCCATCTATATCCTTACAGGTCGCCCCAGCCAGATCTATAGGGTAGACCTAGGGCAGATAGGGGCCGGCGGCGAGCCATGGCTGGACAATCCGGCCGATGCCGAGCAGGCTACCGCCCTCGCGGTGGACGAGCGGATCTACCTCTTGACGGCCGATGGCAGGATACAGCGGGCAGTGCGTGGTGCAGTGGATGCCATCTTTGAGCTCAAGCTCGATCCGCCCCTGGCAGGGGCTAGTCAGGTGTTCACTTGGTCAGGTGTGGGCTCGATCTTTATCGTCGATCCAGCCAGGGAGCGGATCGTCGAGGTCAGCAAGGACGGAAAGAACGTCAGGCAGTTGCTTCGCCCATCGGGGAGCAAGCTGCTCTCCGACATACGCTCTATCAGTTACGATGTCTCGACTAACACGCTGTACTTGGTGACAGCCCACCAGCTTTGGGCCGCGCAGATACCTCCGTGGAAATAGAAAACCCTCCAAAGATTCCTGGGCCGCCGGCCGATAGGAGTCCTGTAGAGGTGCTCGTCGGGAGGATTCGCCGGTGACCTTGCTCCGCGCCTGGTGGGTCGCGGTGTCGGTGATTGTGGGTGTGCTGCCCGTTTCTGCCGCCATGGCAGACAGCCCCTTCGGGGTGAACAGCCACATAGCCACTCGTTATGCCCTTACGGGGGGGCTATCTGGTCCGGCAGATTTGGTGGCAGGGTTGGGTGGTTTATGGGCCCGCGAGGAGTTCAGGTTCGATGTGATAGAGCCCTCTCCCGGCCGTTGGAACTGGGCACTGGCTGACGAGATGGTGGCCAAGCTCACGGGCCGGGGGGTCCGCATATTGGGGTTGCTTGTCTATTCGACGGGCTGGGCCACGCCAGGGTGGTCTGGCAGCCCCTCAGCCATAGTCCATCAGATGCCGCATCTCGAGGCGTGGCGCGGGTTCGTGCGGGCTGTCGCTTCCCGCTATAGGGGCCGCGTATCCGCGTGGGAGATATGGAACGAAGAAAACCACGATATTTTCTGGCGGCCTAGACCTGACCCAATAGCCTACAGTCGCCTGCTGCAGGCGGCCTATTCGGAGATCAAGTCGGTCGACCCGGCTGCGCAGGTGGTGATAGGCGGCACCAGTGGGGTGGACGTGGCCTTTCTGGAAGCCGTGGCTTCGGCAGGGGCGTGGGGCAATTTCGACGTGCTGGCCGTGCACCCCTACGTGGGAAAGAAGTCGCCCGAGGCCGGCAGGCTGGCCAGCTCTGAGTTGGCGAAGGCCCGGGCCTTGGTGGCCCGGTTGGGCCACAAGCCCCTGTGGCTCACAGAGCTGGGTTGGACTTCCTCTACTGGCCCTTGGGGTGTAGCCAGCGAGGACCTGCAGGCATCTTATCTGGTGCGCGGCATGGTGCAGGGCCTGTCGGTGGGCGCCGAGAGGATCTTCTGGTACGACCTGGCCAACGACGGTTGGGATGCTAGTAATGATGAACATAACTATGGGCTTGTCCGGCGCGACTGGCGGAGCTTGAAACCAGCCTACACAGCCTACCGAACGCTTATCTCGGTGCTGGGCGACGCAACCCCTCAGGGACAGCTGGACCTTCCCACCGGAGCCAGGACGTATCTGCCGTTCACAGAGCAGCCCACAGCATGGCACGTTTGGGGAGACGGTGCAGGGGGCTCAGCTGGCCTCGCGGGCGAGCCTTCGCATGGAGGTACGGGGAGCCTTCGGCTGGAGTACGGCTTCTGGGCCCCAGGAAAGGACTACGTGGACTTCTCTGCGCCGGTACAGATCCCGGGCCAGCCCGCCAAGGTTGGCCTGTGGCTTTGGGGCGACAACAGCGGCCATCTGCTGTGGGTTACTTTTACCGACCGTTCGGGCGAGCGGTTCATGGTCAGCCTGGGCAATGTGGAGGGTCCGGGGTGGCACCTGCGCACCGCGAAGCTGTCGGACTATTTCGTGAGTTCTGGCGGGAACGGTGATGGCCGAATCGACTACCCCATAACCTTTCAGTCCCTTATGGTAGACAACGATCCGGACGGAAAGACGGGCCAGGGCATCCTGTACATCGACGATCTCTACTTCGAGGAAGGGCCCGACGTGCGGGTGTACCGGTTCTCGCGCGGCCAGGAGGCCGTGGACGTGGTCTGGTCTACCGACGGATGGGGATCCGTATCGTTGCCCACCCAGTCCCCATCGGCCGTAGTTGTAGAGAGGGATGGAAGGGTTGCGCAGGTTGTGGCCCAGGGAAGTCAGTTGAGGGTTGACGCCACGACAGCGCCTAGGTACGTACGGCATGTCCCCGGGACCCCGCAGGGCCAGACGGGCGGCACTCCTTCCAACCCCTTCAGTCGTTCCATGCCGATGCCGGGTGCCCGGTACTTCGTCGAGACGGGCCACAACCTGGCCAACGGTTTTAGATACTACTGGGAAAACGACGGGGGCTTGGAGCTTTTCGGCTTCCCGATTTCCGAAGAGTTTTCGGAAGATGGGTTAACGGTGCAGTACTTCGAACGCGCCCGGTTCGAGTACCATCCCGAGCACAAAGGCACGGCCTTCGAAGTGCAGCTAACGCGTCTAGGTGCCCTAATATCCCAGGGCCGAAGTTTCGATCCCGTGCCTGCCTTCCAGTCGACCGCGGACCGCTGGTACTTTCCCGAAACTGGCCATTCGCTTGCCTACGGCTTTCTGAGCTACTGGCTGAGCAATGGGGGATTGGCCGCCTTTGGCTATCCCATTTCCGAAGAGTTCACCGAGGTTAACCCGGAGGACGGCAAACCCTACACTGTGCAGTACTTCGAACGACAGCGCTTCGAATACCATCCCGAATATGCTGGGACCAAGTACGAGGTGCTGCTGGGTCTGTTGGGCAAGCAGTTCGCCAGAAGCCGGGGGCACATGGAGTAGGGCCCCGGCTCATTCCTTTGTAGGCATCGTCAGCTTCAGATAGAAGTAGCTCGTGAGGGCACTTATAACCCCGGCCACCGGGACAGCGAAAAGTGCTCCCCACAAACCGGCCACCTTGGCACCGAGCGCCAGGGCCACCAGCACAAGGATCGGATGCGTGCCGGCCGCACTGGCGAAGAGCCGAGGCACGACCAAGTTGAACATAAGCTGTTGAGCCACCACCAGGCCAATGAGCAGCCACCACAGGGCACCTGGGTTTTGAAAGGCGGCTACAAAGAGGGGCGGGATCAGTGCTGCCGCGCCGCCTATAAAGGGCACGAACATAGCTATTCCTGCAAACACAGAGATGGTAAGCTTGTAGTCCAGACCTGCTAGGGTAACAGCCACAGCTGTGACCAGACCGTACACGACGGCAACTATGGCCTGTCCTCGCAGGAAGGCTCCAAAGTTTCTGTCGATGGATAGGGCTATCATCTCGGCCTCGTCCCGGTACGAGGGCGGCAGGAAGCCCAGGATGGCTTGTTTCAGCTTCGGTCCGTCCAAGCTGATGTAGAAGGACAGGGCAAGGACCAGGAGGGATGCTACCGCCACTGTAACCACGCTGGTGGCCAGTCCCAGGACGTCTTTAAGCAGGTTGAGGCTCAACGACTGGATCTGGCCTATCAGGCCCGTGTAGATGGTCTGAAGCTGGGGCTCTTCTATGCCCCAGCTCCTGGCGATGGAGGTGATCCAGCCGATGACGGCTGGGCTCTGCACCGCTAGCGAGCTTATCTGGCCTGCTAGCTGATTGATCTGATCGGCCATGGGGGGCATTACTAAGACGAGGGAGGTCCCTATGACGCCCAGGAGCGCCAAGTACACCACGGACACGGCCACGGCGTGCGGAAGGCCAAGCCTGTAGAGCCCATCCGTCAGCGGACTGAGCACGAAGGAGATCAGCCACGCGAGAAAGATCATGAGAAGGAGATCGCCCAGATATATCAGCAGGCTCCACAGCTGCGCGGCCACCCAGATGGAGGCGGCTATGGTGCCGACGGCTATCAGGACTTTCAGCCACGGGTCGCGAATGTACCCGTTCATCCCTGCGAAATGTCAGCCTGGTGCTCTTCCGGTGCCTTGGTGGCTGTGTCGACAGATGGCGGGGCTTCTCCGCTGGCTGGGGGTGCAGGCCTGCGGGCCACTCTGGACAGGGCGGCAACGATCCTTGCTACGGCAGAGAGCGCTACCGCTGCCAACCCCAGCAGGGCCAACAACATGTAGAACCAGCCGGCCCAGTTCGCCAGGTTCCAGGCTACCGCGGAGGCATTCACGGGGTTCGGCTGAACCTTCAGGGCCGTGTAGTAGTAATAGATAAACTGGAGTATGAAGCTGAAGATGATGCTGCCGTTTATCAAGCTGACCAATGCCCCCAACAGCCGCGTCCATAAGGCGCTGCTATCAATTCTCAGGGGCAGGAGGCCGATCCCGTACGCCACGAGGACCGTGATGGCGAGGAAGCCTGTGAGTTGGGCTGCGAGCTGGGCAGTGGGTTGGTCCGCCCGCAGCACGCTGGCGAGCAGGCGTGCCCATATGCCTGTCCACATGAGGGTGGTTACGGCTGCCAGGAGTATCCCCACCGAGGTGAGTATCTCCCGCCACAGGCCTCGCCAGAACCCTAGGGGCAGGAACAGGACGAGCAATGCAGGCAAGACAAAATCCCAGACTGTGAGGGGCATCGAAAGTTATCCTTGTTTTCGGAAAGGCTGAGGAATTGTACCATGCAGGCAATTCCCGATGGGAACTTAGATATGGGCGGTCAACGGTTGCGCGGGATACGCCATCTGTTGTTGGACATGGACGGGGTGGTCTACCGTGGGGACGAGCCCATGCCCGACCTGCCGGTCCTCAGGGATTTCATAGAGGCGACGGGTTTCAGCTACATGCTGGTGACCAACAACGCGAGCATGGACAGCGAGCAGTTCGCCGAGAAACTCGCTCGGATGGGCTGGCCCGTGCCCGCTGAGCGCATAGTGACTTCGGCCGAGGCCGCCCGGTGGTACCTTGCCCAGCACAGGGCTGAGGTGGGGAACAGGGTCTACGTCATAGGAGCCCCGGCTCTAGTTCGGGCCGTGGTGGACAGCTCGGGGGGCGGCTTCCAGTGGGACGATCGCGATCCCGACTGGGTTGTCGTTGGCATAGACTTCGGCCTGACCTACGAGAAGCTCAAGGTGGCCGCACTGGCCTTGAGGAAGGGCGCCAAGTTCGTGGCCACCAACGGCGACGCGGCGTTCCCGTCGCCCGAGGGCCTGATACCCGGAAACGGCGCGATCGTGGCCGCGCTCCGCACTGCCACAGGTGTAGATCCCATTATCCTGGGCAAGCCGGAGCCAACGCTCTTCGAGGTAGCCTTGGAGAGGCTCGGGGCCAGGCCGGAGGAAGTGCTGATGGTGGGCGACAACCTGGCGACGGACGTGGCGGGGGCCAAGAGGCTCGGCATGCTGAGCGCGCTTATCCTTACCGGTGTCTCGAGCCAGGTGGATCTCGCCAGGGACGAGGTGAAGCCCGATCTGGTCTTTCGGAACTTGACGGAACTGGCGGCATGGCTGCGGAAGCAGGTGCTGAGGAGCTGAGAGCCTTCGACTACGAGGACGCGTCTAGGATCGAGGGTCGGGGTGATCTGGACCCCAGCCGCAGGGATCTTTCAGCCCTGAGGCTGGTCCGGGCGCTTGAAATCCTGCCTCGAGATGTAGGCCGGATCCTCGAGGTGGGCTGTGGGGCTGGTCGGTACATCCGCTTCTTCAGGGGGATGTACCAGGCAGCCTGTATCGTGGGGTGTGACATAAGCTTTACCGCCATACGCGAGGCAGCTGGCGCGGGTGGTGGGAGATTCCTGGTGGCCGATGCCACCCGTCTCCCCTTTGAAGACGCCTGCTTCGATCTGGTCCTTGCCTTCGACGTTTTCGAGCACCTGCACAGGCCGGAGGTGGCTGCGGAGGAGTGCCGAAGGGTTTTAAGGCCCGGCGGCCTGCTCCACAGTTTCGTGCCCTGCGAATGTAACCCACGCACGCTTTTCAGGCTTCTCAAAGGCAGCCGGCTGGTTCCTATACACGAGTGGAAGTTCCGGCAGGTTGGCCATGTCCAGTGCTTCACCGAAGTACAGGTTCGGGAGCTCTTCGAGGGGCAGGGACTTCACATCGCGGCTCTGTCCTACAGCTTCCATCCCCTGGGCCAGATATACGACATCCTTGACTACTGGCGCAGGGAGAAAGTGGAGGGCGCCAGCCCTGCGGGAAAGACCCTGATCAACCTAGTAACCAAGCCGTTGCTGTCACCGCTATGGCGCCTAGCCTTCTATGAGGCACAGTGGCTACGTTCGCGCCCCTGGGCTGTGGGCCTCCACATAACTGCGAAGGTGCCCGAAGCGTAGTCCGGTCCGTTAGACCCGTTCCCTTTCCTTCTCGCGCTCCAGCTTCGCCTGCTCGATGATATGGTTGGTCAGGTGCTGAGGCACCTCCTCGTAGTGGGAGAATTCCATACGGAAGACCCCGCGCCCCTGGGTGATGGAGCGAAGGTCCGTGGCGTAGCGCCGCACCTCAGCGTAGGGCGCTAAGGCCTCGATGGTGGTCCTGCCGCCGCCTGCGGGGGTCATCCCCAAAACCCGTCCCCGCTTGGCATTGAGGTCGCCGATGATGTCTCCAGTGAACTGATCTGGCACCGTTATCACAAGCTTCATGATTGGCTCCAGGATGACGGGCTTGGCCATGGCTGCCCCTTTCTTCAGGGCCTGGGCCGCGGCAATCTTGAAGGAGATCTCGGACGAGTCCACGGGATGATAGGATCCATCGTAAAGGACGACCTTGATGTTTGTCATGGGATATCCGGCCAGGACTCCTTCTGTCATGGCCTCGCGCACCCCCTTCTCCACCGCAGGGATGAACTGCTTCGGCACCACGCCTCCCACTATGCGTTCCTCGAAGCGGAACTCCTCATCGGGTAGGGGTTCTATCTCGAGGAACACGTGGCCGTACTGGCCATGGCCGCCCGTCTGCTTCTTGTGCTTGTACTCGGCGTTTACCTTGGCCTTTATCGTCTCCTTGTACGGCACCTTAGGCAGCTGCGGGATCAGGGTGACGCCGAACTTTCTCTGCATTCGCTCAACGGCTATCTGCACGTGGGATTCCCCAAGGCCGTAGAGAAGGGTCTCGCCCGTATTGGGCTCCCTTACCACCTTTAAAGTTGGGTCCTCTTCGAGGATTCGAGCGATGGCCTGGCCCATCTTGTCAAGGTCTACCTTGGTCTTGGGATACACCGCGGCGGCGTACACGGGCTCGGGGAAGGTGATGCCTGGCAGGATCAGCGGCCGGCCAACAGGGCAGAGGGTGTCTCCGGTACTGGTCTCCTGAAGTTTTGCCACGGCCCCCATATCGCCGGCCTCTATGGACGGTGTGGCCTGCTGCTCCTTACCCTGCAGATAGAACAGCTGGCCTATACGTTCCTCCTTGCCCTTGTTGGCGTTGAGGACGTGGGAGTCGGTCCGCATGGACCCGGCGTAAACCCTGAAGTAGGTGAGCTTGCCCACGTAGGGATCGGCCGTTGTCTTGAAAACCAGGGCCAGGAGGGGGCTAGCCGGCGAGGGTGGAAAAGCTTCCTCTTTCCCGTCGATGGGGTTCGTAGCCGTGATGTCGCTGAAGGCCTCGGGGGACGGGGCAAACTCCACGATGGCGTCAAGGAGAGGCTGGATGCCGATATTGAGGAGGGCAGAACCGCACAGGGCGGGCACCAGGGTCCCCTTGACGATCCCGGCGGCCAACCCCTTTCGGATCTCATCCTCGGTGAGAGGTTCGCCCTCGATGTACTTAGTCATCAGCTCGTCGTCGGCCTCGGCCACCTTCTCCATGAGGAGCTCCCGGGCTTCCTGGGCCTGTTGCTCCAGCTCCTTGGGCACCTCGGCCACTTCGTAAGTTCCGTCACGCTTGGTCGAGAACGTGTAGGCTTTCATTGTCACCAAGTCAACTATGCCGTGAAAGCCGGCCTCCTGTCCTATGGGGAGCTGTACGGGGACCACGGATCGGGAGAGCAGGCTCTGGGCTTGCTCGACTGTGCGCTGGAAGCTGGCATTTTCGCGGTCCATCTTGTTGACGAAGATGATCCTGGGTGCCTGCACCTCCTGTGCGAAGCCCCAGCACGTCTCCGTGCCGATCTCGATGCCGGAGGAGGCATCGACGACCAAGATTGCAGTGTCGACGACCCGCATTGCCGCTTTTAACTCACCTACGAAGTCCATGTAGCCGGGTGTGTCCAGGATGTTGATCTTGCACTCCTTCCACTCCAGATGGAGCAGAGAGGTATTGATCGACATCCTGCGCTTGATCTCATCGGGTTCGTAGTCAGAGACGGTGTTGCCCTCTTCCACCTTGCCGAGCCGGCTGATCGCCCTTGCATCGAAAAGCATGGCCTCCGAGAGCGAGGTCTTCCCGCAACTGCCATGCCCAAAGAGGCCAACGTTGCGCAGCCGGCTGACAGGGTAGCCTTTCATCGGTGCCTCCTCCTGAAAGGGTAGATGGCTAGCAAGCTAGATTATAACCCGCAGGAAATTGCCGCTAGTGTTTTCGCTATCGGTGCCGATGATTGATCACAGTGAGGGTGAAGGGTGCGAAGAGGGTTGTCTACGGAGCCTTTGGCCAATGTGCTGGTTCTGTGCGGTGAGGCGCGGTGTCTCCCTGGTAGAGTTCGCCCTTCTATCCCCCATAGTGTTGGTGACGATCCTCGGCCTCATAGAGTTGGGCTTCGTCGTCCACTCCTATGTGGCCATAACCAATGCGGCCAGGGAAGGGGCCCGTTCCGGCTCGGTCCTGAAAATTGAGGTGCCTGACAGCATCGTGGATCCTTCAGCACAGCGGGCCTATGCCGACAACGCCCGCACTGTTGTGGTGAGGGCTGCTGTTGCTTCGGCCTACGATGCCGTGTTCCCTCGACCCCTCGGCATGGCGCCCTACTTTGGGGAGCTGAACCCCAACGTCGATGTCACTATAACCTATTCTCCGGGCACCTTGGACAACCCCCTGCGCACCAGGGAGTACTTTACCGTTGAAGTTACCTATCACTATCGGCTGGTCTACGGCATGATGCCGCTACCTGCGCTGGACCTGCAGGCTCGCTCGGTCGTGAGGATCGAATGATGGGCTGGCCGACCAGGGGCCATCGAGGTCAATCTCTCGTCGAGGTGGCCTTGTCGCTCCCCATCCTGGCCCTCCTGCTGGCCGGGATCATGGAGCTGGGGATGGTCTTTTACGCCTACGTGCAGGTGGTCAACGCCTCCCGGGAAGGGGCGAGGGCGGCCAGCCGCTACATCTACGATTTTGACTACAGCCAGTCCCAGAACGACCAGATGCGGGGTTGGTGCACTGGCTTCAGCTACACCTGGCCGAACGGGGTTCCCAACTGCGTCAAGAACGCAGTTTTGGATGCCCTAAAGAATCTCCCGACGGCCTCTAGCGGCGACCCTGCCAGCTTCGATCCAGGAGCATACTCGACCTCTGGAGGCACCAAGGACCTCAGGGTCGAGTACCCTGTGACCAACGGGCCGAACAGCGCCGACTCCAGGGTTGGCGACCCCGTAATAGTCTCGGTGACCTACCACTACCGTCTTCCCTTCGTGCTGGACGTCCTGCCCATGCCGGCCAGGTTCGACCTAAGGGCTACAACCCAGATGCGCATTGTGGGAAGGTGAGAACGTGAGGCGGAGGCTTGGTTTGTCCCGAGGGTTACCGGCTCAGGCGCTGGTCATTATAGCCGCCGCGACTTTCTTCGTGCTCATAACTGTGACAGCTGTGGCTCTCGACGGAGCCAACTGGTTTCTAACAAGGAGGCACCTGCAACTGGCCGCGGATTCGGCGGCGCTGGCGGCCCTGGCCGCACTGCGGGATGGGGCGGACACGGCCCAGGCGTGGAATGTAGCCTATCAGTACGTTATTTCGAATACAGTTGGTCTAAACCTGACTTTGGAACCCTTGACACCCCCGGTTGGGTCGGGCTCCAACCTCACCCGGGGCATAGAGATTACAGAAGATTCGGTGCGCGTAGCCCTTCAGGGCAGGGTGCAGGGCATCTTCACGGAGCTGGTAGGGATAGATACCTTCACCATCAGCGCGCGAGCCATGGGTGGGTTCTCGAATACTGGCCTCCTGCCCATCGCAGTCCGCCGATACGACAAGTTCGACACGCCCAAGACCGACTATGTGGCGAACCGGTCCGTCTTGGCACAGGGATGGGGCTGGGACCAGCGAAGCACTTACGCGACACAGCAGTGGTGGCCTCAGCCTCACTTTCCTGGGACACCGCTGGAGGTGTGGGTCCCCATGAGCCCTTACACCTCGGGGGCGCCGCCGGCCGTACCTGGCCCAGAGGTGCCGATACTGGGTGCGGGAGTTGCGACCAACAACGGCGCATCTTACTTCAACGGCTTTATCAACCTGGACATAAGGCAGATCACGGCTCCGCCCACGGAGTACCTTAGCGGGGTTACGCCCGGGACCAACCCCCAGACCCTTAAGGACCTAGAGAGCAGCTACATAAAGACCGGGTACCGAAACCCCAAGGTGCCGCTGGTGGGCGATCAGATCGCTGTGCTTAACGGTGTGAGCAACAACTTCACGGCCCATGCCGTGAGGGAGTTCTACAAGGCAGGGTACACAACGGGCAGCGTCATACCCGTCATCGTTTACGATGGCATAGTCTGGGACCGGCCAGGCTACACGGTGCAGGCCTGTGCGGCCGGGGTGGGAGGCTGTTCCCTTCTCAACAATGTACCTTCAACCGTGACGGCCGAAGTGTCGTACAACGTGACGATCACCCCCGACAACAACTCGCCAGGCCTGAGCATCTATGTGGCCGCGGAGGTCTTCGCCCTACCCGATACTTCCCAGGTGGAGGTTACGCTCCCCAGCAATCCCATCGGGGTGCCGCCCTCGGGCACATCCTTCGTGATGAAGGTCAAGCAGAGGCACCCACGCTTGAACGAGGACCCTCCGCAGCTTGACCCTCCTGTGGTCGCTGTGGTTAGGCTGCGTTTTGAGGAGGCCAATACGCACATCGTTAAGTACGCTTCGGTGGTTTTCAGGTCGGCCGCTACACCGCCAGAACACGTGATCATGGCCGACCCGGGAGAAGTGCTCATAGACACCGCCGGTCAGCACAGCGGTACCGTGACCCTCTACTCCATGGGAGTCAACGGGTACAGTGCGAGCAACGTGACTCTCACCGCGGATATGTCGTGCCAGCCGGGCTTGCCAAGCTGGTTAAACCTTACCTGGAACCCCACCAGCCAGAAACTCAGCATTGTGAACGGCAGCACGCGCTCGGCCTCCGTGACCATGACCTCCACTAACCAGGGCCAGGCCACCGGGAACTATCAGCTGTGTGTGAGGCATGGGGACAATAACCACTACACGACGGTGACCATCAAGCTCAGATCTCCCTGGGAAGACCCTCCGGCTGCTTCTTACGTAGTGGTGCAGGGGTACGCCATGGTCATGGTTACGAGGTATGGGCCGAACGAAAACAATCCAAACACTGTGTACGGGCAGGTTGTGTCAGAGATCTCGCCCACCCTGGAGGGCCTGCGAGGCTTCCGAGGCAAGATCATCAGGCTGATGGACTGGAGGTGAAGGAGAGTACGTTGGCTTTGGTGGGGAAGGTACTGATTGCCCTGGACGAAGGTACGCTGAGATGCGAGCCTTTTAGGTAGGCATAGAAACGGGCCAGAGGTGACGGCATGAGCGGTGGCAAACTTTTCATAGCCCTGGGTGTGGTGCTGGCGTTGCTGGCAGGAGGTGGGGCCTTCTGGTACGCCAGCTCGGCACAACGGCAGGCGGCTGCAAACCAGGTGCGCAAGGTCGACGTCGTCGTGGCAGCCAGGGAGATTCCGGCCTACTCCATCATAGCGGCCGACATGCTCAAGACGGCTACTGTAGATGAGAACACAGTGGGACCGGACGACGTCAGGGATCCAACTTTGGTGGTGGGCAAGACGGCTCTCTCTTCCTTCAAGGCCGAACAGCGCATCGCCAGGACCCAGATTGCCGAAGGCGGGTTTTCTTTCTCCATTCCCAAGGGCAAGAGGGCCATGGCCCTCCTGGTGGACGCCATATCGGGCGTTGCTGGCACCATCAAGGAGCACGACTTCGTGGACATTCTCTACAGCACGAAGTTCCTGGAGCGCGCCCAGGGTGCCAATCAGGGGACCACCGGACGGGAGCTTACCTCGGTGAAGACGTTGCTACAGGACATAGAGGTGCTTAAGGTGGCACCTGTTGCGCAGGGACAACAGTCCCAGCAGGGACAGCAGGGGCAGTCCCAAGCCCCGGGCGACGTGATTCTGCTTCTGGCCGTCACCGATGCCCAGGCGGAGCTGATCAAATATGCGAGGGAGACTGGGATCATCCACCTCGTGCTGCGCTCCAAGGACGACCACGACATCGAGCATACCAGCGGCGTAACGCAGGACACGGTGATCCAGACGCACGGTCTCCCTGTGCCTGGCAACGCGAGGTGATAGAGATGCCGGAGGATAAGATCCGCCTGGTTATCGCTGACGATGTACCCGAGACGCGGGATAATCTGGCGAAGCTGCTCTACTTCGAGCCGGACATAGTGGTGGTGGGTTCTGTATCCACGGGAGCCGAGGCCGTGGAGGTCTGCCGCGAGCACAACCCCCACGTGGTCTTGATCGATGCCCATCTCGGCAGGGAAGACGGCATCGAGTATGCAAGGCAGATCGCTGGCCTGAGCCGGCGCACCGGCGTGATAGTCATGTCGGTGGACGGTGATCAGGAACACATGCGTCGCGCCATGAGGGCCGGTGCCCGTGATTTCCTGGTGAAGCCCTTCAGCAGTGACGAGCTCGTACAGGCCATCCGCAGGGTCCATCGGGAAATCGTCGAAGTTGAGGAGCTGGAGCAGAAGCAGGTTGAGGAGGCTCCGAAAAGCGAGGTGGGCAGGGGCCGGATCGTGGCCGCCTATTCGCCTAAGGGGGGAGTGGGCCGCACCACCATCGTGACCAATCTGGCCGTGGCCGTGGCCCAGACCACGGGCAAGCGGGTGGCGCTCATCGATGGAAGCATCTACTTCGGCGATGTAGCGCTCATGCTCAACCTTGTGCCCAGCAGAAGCTTTGGCGATGTAGCAGTGGAGGCCGCTAGGCTCGACGACGATCTGCTGTTGGACCTCATGGTAAGCCATTCCTCGGGCGTCAAGGCTCTGCTGGCGCCGCCCAAGCCGCAGGCAGCAGACCTTATCACCTCGGACCTTATGAAGCGCGTTCTCGAGATAGCAAGCAGGCACTTCGACTACGTCTTTGTGGACACGTGGCAATCCCTCCACGACGTCGTGCTGACGGTGCTCGACATGGCTGACACGGTGCTGCTGATCCTCAAGCTGGAACTGCCGCTGATCCGGGACGGCAAGCAGTTCCTGGAGCTTGCCGATCTTCTCGGGTACCCAAGGGAGAAAATGCTCCTCGTGCTCAATCGTGCTGACAGCGACACCGGAATCAAAGTAGAGGTGGCCGAGGAAAGCCTGGGGCGGCCCTTCGATGCCAAAGTGGTCAGCGACGGCAAGGGCGTTACCATGAGCGTCAATCAGGGAGTGCCACTGGTGCTGTCCCAGCCCAACGGTCGGTTCGCCCAGGACATATTTAAGCTGGTGCACGTATTGACGGGAGAGGTGCAGCAGGTGAACGGGCGTGAGACGACAGGTTTGATAGGCAAGTTCGGCAAAGTGTTCAGGGTGCCTATAAGGGGAGGTAGGTGATCATGGGGGGTCTCCTGAGACGTCTGGGAGGACAGGAGCCTGTTGCTAGGCCTGTGCAGGCCCACGACCCGCAAACTGCCGAGGCTACATCGGCAGCCAGGCCGGTAGTGACGTCCAACACTGCGAAGTTGGGAGACAGCTTCCTCACTCTTAAGCAGCGGGTACAGAAGAAGCTCATCGCCGAGCTGGATCTGCGGAACGACCTGTCGGACAGCGACATGAGGCGCATGGTCGAGGAGAGCTTCAATGCGATCCTCGAGGCGGAAGGTGTCGCCCTCAACCGAAGCGACAGGGTGAGGCTCTTTGAGGCCGTGGCCGCGGAGATCCTGGGATTGGGACCCCTGGAGCCGCTCCTAGCCGATGACAGCATTACCGAGATAATGGTGAACGGTCCCAAGCAGGTCTACATAGAGCGCGGCGGCAAGATCTATAAGACCGACATAACCTTTCTGGACGATCTGCACGTAAAGCGCATCATCGATCGCATAGTGTCGCCCATCGGTCGGCGTGTCGACGAGGCCAGCCCAATGGTGGATGCACGCCTGCCGGATGGCTCCCGCGTCAACGTAATCATTCCGCCCCTGTCGTTGGTGGGACCCACCATCACCATTCGGAAGTTCCACAGGACGCCCCTGACCGCAGAGGACCTGGTCCGCCTAGGGACGTGGACCCACGACATCGTGGAGTTCCTCAAGGCGTGCGTAAAAGCAAGGCTAAACATTATAGTTTCGGGGGCCACCGGGTCAGGCAAGACCACTACCCTGAACATCCTTTCCGGCTTCATACCCGCCGACGAGCGGATAGTGACTATCGAGAACGCGGCTGAACTGCAGCTGCATCAGGAGCATGTGGTGACTCTCGAGAGCAGGCCACCCAATATAGAGGGCAAGGGTGAGGTGACCATAAGGGACCTGGTCATCAATGCCCTGCGGATGAGGCCTGACCGGATAGTGGTAGGAGAGGTCAGAGGTGGAGAGGCTTTGGACATGTTGCAGGCCATGAACACGGGCCACGATGGCTCCATGACGACCCTTCACTCCAACTCGCCGCGGGACACGATTGCTCGGTTGGAGACCATGGTGCTGATGGCCGGCATGGACCTGCCCCTCCGGGCCATCCGGGAGCAGATAGCCTCCGCCATAGACCTGATCGTTCACCAGAGCCGGCTGAAGGACGGCTCGCGCAAAGTGGTGAGCATTACCGAGGTTCAGGGGATGGAGGGCGACGTAGTGGTGCTGCAGGACATATTCCGCTTCGACCAGTACGGCATTGAGAACGGCCGGGTGGTCGGAGAGATCAAACCCACGGGTATTCGCCCCAAGTTCGTCGAGAAGTTCGAGACCATGGACATCTACCTGCCCCCGGGGATATTCGGGGTGGATGCCTGGCTAAGGTGACGGACATGGAGGTTGTCCTGCCCGCCCTTTTAGCGTTGGTGCTGGGTGGCAGCATCATCCTTATCTTCGTCGGCCTGGCGCGTGCGGCCCGGGAATCCGAGATAGACGAGCGGATCGCCAAGTATCTCGGTGTCGGGCGGCGTGCGCGTGCCCAGGCGGGGTCCAAGCCGAGCGGCTCGCGGGTTAGAAGGCGGCTGGATCGGGCCGTGGCCCAACGAGGGCTGTACACGCGCACGGCCATAGATTTGGCCCAGGCCGATCTCAAGGTCACCGTAGGCGAGTACTACCTGTTCAGGGTTGTCTTCGGGCTGGCCGGGTTGGCCCTCGGCCTGTTGGTGGGTCGGGCCTACGGGGTGGGGGCGTGGGTCTTCGCGGGCATTGGGCTGGTGCTGGGCTGGCTTGCTCCAGGGCTATATGTTCGCTATCGCAAGGGGGCCAGGATCAGGACCTTCAATGAGCAGCTGCCGGACGGCATCATGCTCATGGCCAATTCCCTGAGGGCTGGCTACAGCCTGCTCCAGTCCATGGACATGATCGGCGATGAGGCACCTGCCCCGCTGTCCGAGGAGTTCCGGAGGGTTGTCAGGGAGGTGGGTCTGGGCCTATCCTTCGATGAGGCCCTCGTGAACCTGATGCGTAGGGTTCCAAGCGACGATCTGGACCTGATGATCACCGCCATCGTGATCCAGCACGAGGTAGGGGGCAACCTGGCGCAGATCTTGGATACCATAGCGCACACTATCCGGGAGCGGGTGAGGATCCGCGGAGAGATCAAGGTGCTGACAGCTCAGCAGACCATAGCTGGCTACATAGTGAGCCTGCTCCCTGCCGTGCTCTGCGGAGCCCTATTGATTTTGAGCCCGAGCTACATGGGCAGGCTCTTCGTGTGGCCGTGGATCATACTTCCGATAATCGGATTGATCATGATGCTGGCTGGATTTCTGATCATACGGAAGATCGTTGCCATAGAGGTGTGATGGTTCCCCAGGCTCTGGTGCCCGCACTCATATCCATGGCTGCTGCCGTGGGGGTCATGCTCCTGTTCTACGGCCTCTATGCGGAGAGGCGGCCCTCTATAGCCGAGGAGAGGCTGCGGCGCTACGTGGCGAGGCCCCGCACCCTCACGGAGCTGGAGCTCCAGAGGCCGTTCGCCGAACGGATAGTGAGGCCGGTGCTGCGCACTATCGCCCTGCTGGCCCAGAGGCTTACGCCAGGGTCTAACCTAGAACGGCTCCGGTTGAACCTCATTATGGCGGGCAGTCCCGGTGGACTTCAGGCCTTGGATTTCGTTGGGCTGAAGGGGCTGGCGGCCATCGTGCTGGGTCTGCTTGCCTACGGGGTGATGTGGCTGGCCGGTGCTCAACTGCTCCAGAGGCTGCTGATCGCGGTGGTTATGGGCGTCATGGGCTATATAGCGCCCAGCCTGTGGCTGGGCGGGGCCATACGGTCTCGCCAGTCTCAGATCCGAAGGAATCTTCCCGACGTGCTGGACCTGCTGAACATAAGCGTCGAAGCTGGCCTTGGCTTCGACCAGGCTGTCAGCCGCGTGGCCGAGAAGTGGGATACCCCCTTGTGCCTGGAATTGCGGCGCTATGTGAGCCAGCTGCGTCTGGGCATGTCGCGAAAGGAGGCACTAAGGGAGTTGGCCTCGAGAACCGGCGTGGACGAGGTGAACCAGTTCGTTGTGGCCGTGATCCAGGCCGAACAGCTGGGGGTCGGTATTGCTAAGGTGCTCAGGATCCAGGCCGAGCAGATGCGGATCCGGAGGCGTCAGCTGGCTGAGGAGCTGGCGAGGAAGGCCCCGATAAAGATGATAATCCCTATGGTCACCCTTATTTTTCCGACCATGTACATCATCATCTTCGGGCCAGCAATCCCGCTGATCTTGAACGTCTTCAGAAAATGAAAGCTGTCAACAAAGACACTGGATGCCTCCTGGCTGGGGAGGTCAGGGTAGCCCGCGGGTTGTTTCAGCGCGGCGTCGGGCTGATAGGCAGCTCGAGGCTGCGGGAGGGTGAGGGACTGCTGATCCCTGCCTGTCGGGCCATCACCACATTCTTCATGCGCTTTGCTATAGACGTGGTTTTTCTGGACGAGGCAGGTAGGGTCGTGCGGCTTGTGGAAGCCATGCGGCCATGGCATAATGCCTTCGGCGGGACGGGCGCGGCCATGGCACTGGAGCTGCCGGCCGGCACGATCAGGGCCACCGGCACCCTGGTAGGCCACCGGGTTGCCTTTGAGCCGTGAGGGTGTTGGAAAGACTTCTGGCCCATATACTTGGCGAGAGATGTGTAGGCTGCCGCAGGGTTGGGGCCTGCCTGTGCCGTGACTGTCTCCAGGGGATCCCGCAACTGCCCCGGGAGCGTTGTGCCGTCTGCAGCGCTCCGGGGCCGGATCCCTGCCCTGAGTGCCGCTTTGCCCCCGACTGCAGGCGCATCGTGGCGGCCGCTCCGTACGATGGTGTGGTGGCAGAGGCCGTCAAGGCGCTGAAGTATGGGTCGGTGGCCAGCCTTGCGGTGCCCCTGGGCAGTCTTATGGCTGAGCGGCTGTGGGCGATAAGGGAGACCGTTGATGCCCTGGTCCCTGTACCGCTCAGCAGGGCCAGGAGGCGGGAAAGAGGTTTTAACCAGGCCGAGCTACTAGCTCGTGCCCTTGCGGGGTGTTGGGGGATCCCAGTTTTGGACGGGATGGTAAGAGTCCGCCACACCCAGCCGCAGACAATGCTCGACGCTGCGTCCAGGGCAACAAATTTGATCGGCGCCTTCCGATGGCATGGGCCGGACCTGTCGGCACTTAGGGTGGGTGTCGTGGATGATGTCGCCACGACAGGGGCAACCATTGTGGCTGTAGCCAAATTGCTGTGCGAAGCGGGCGCCGTAGCCACCGTTGGCTTGGTAGTTGCGCGGCAAGCCTGATGGCAGCCTGCACCCCCTCGGAGCCGCCATGGTAAGATTCTCTTGCGACCTCCACGCGTCACGCCGCAGGTGTGGCCGATGCTTGTCGAACTTCAGATCCGCAATCTCGCCATAATCGATCGCCTTGAAGTGGGCTTTGGACCCGGCCTCAATGTGATCACGGGGGAGACTGGTGCGGGCAAGTCTATAGTGCTCGATGCCCTCCAGTTGGCCCTCGGTGCCAGGGCCAGCGCCGATGTGATCAGGTCCGGCTGTGATGCGGCCCGGGTAGAGGCGGTCTTCGATCTGGAGGGGGCTCGCACCGCGCCAGAAGTATTGGGTCTGCTGGAGGGAGCAGGGGTAGAGGCCGAGGACAGGTGTCTGGTCCTGGGGAGAGAAGTGCAGGCCACGGGCCGGAGCGTTGCCAGGGTGAACGGCCACATGGTGCCTGCTTCCCTTCTGCAGTCCGTCGGCCGGTTGCTCGTGGACATCCACGGTCAGGGGGACCACCAACTCCTCTTGAGCCCCCAGCATCAACTTCGGCTGTTGGACCGCTTCGCGGGTCTGGTGCAGGAGGTCGATAGGCTTTCTGGTTTGGTGGAGCGCATACGCAGCCTGCAGGAGCTGATCCGGCGGGAAGAGCAACTGCTAGCGCACAGGGACCACGAGCGCGATTTCTTGCAGTTCCAGCTCAGGGAGATAGAGTCCCTTGCGCCCTCTCCTGGCGAGGACGAGGCCCTGGCTGCCGAGCGCAGGGTGCTGGCCAACGCAGAGGCCCTGCTGGAGGGGGCCGACGAGATCTATACGTACCTTCATGGTGAAGCTGGGGAGGGTGTTCTCGATCGGCTGGGAAGGGCCGCGAAGAGGCTGTTGGACCTGGCCAAACTCGATCCTACCCTACAGGCAGAGTACGCGGCCTTGGATTCCATCCTTGCCGAAGCTGAGGAGCTAGCGCGGCGCATCCGCTCCTACCGGGACAGGATCGAGGTGGATCCCGAACGCCTGAGCGCAGTGGATGCGCGGCTCGATGCGCTCAACCGCTTAAAGCGCAAGTACGGTGGCTCCCTGGAGGCGGTGCTTAGAGAGGCCGAGCATCTCAGGGCCAAGCTCGCTGAGCTCGAGTCCGCGGAGGCCTCCATGGAGGGCCTGAGAAGCGAGTTAAATGAGGTGGTCTCCGAGGCACTACCTTTGGCCCTCGGATTGTCGCAACGACGAAGGTCGGCGGCCGAGGCCCTGTCGGGACAGGTGACCTCTTTACTGCCCGAGGTGGGGATGCCAGGTGGAGGCTTCGTGGTTTCGGTGAAACCGCGGGTTGGCGAGGGGTCGGCGTCAGGGGACCAGCTCCGCGCTCTGGGCTCGTGGGGGCTCGACGAAGTCGAGTACCTGGTGAGCCTCAATCCAGGGGAGCCGGCCAAGCCTTTGGCGAAGGTCGCATCAGGCGGCGAGATGGCCCGGCTGATGCTGGCCATCAAGTCGGTCCTCTCCCAAGCTGACGACACTCCCTGCCTCGTCTTCGACGAGATCGACGTGGGAGTCGGCGGAAGGGGAGGCGGTGCCGTGGGACGAAGGCTGTGGCGTCTTTCCCTGCGGCGCCAGGTGATCTGTGTTACCCACTTGCCCCAGGTAGCCGCCTTTGCCGACCGCCACATAGTGGTTACCAAGGGCGAACGGGATGGCAGGACCGCCGTAGCTGTGGCTTCGGTGGACGGCGATGCCCGCGTCCACGAACTGGCGGCCATGTTGGCTGGCCCTGCCCCCAGCGCCTCGGCTGTGGCCAGTGCCCTTGACATCATCGCTGAGGCCTCCCGGTACAAGGCGGTAGAGGGATCGGGTGTCTACGGCTGAGGCCCTCCATCGATGGGTGGCGCGGCTGATCGAGCTGTGCTGGCTCGTCGCCCTTGTATCCGGGCCCCTCTATTTCAACATCTTCAGCAGCCGAATCTTCGAGCCCGACAAGATCGCCCTCCTCCGTTCCCTGGCCCTGGTGACCGCTGGCCTGATCCTCTTCGATCGCTTCGTCCTCCGCGCCCAAGGTTTGAAGGTGAAGCTCAGCAACCCTTTGGTGTGGGCGGTGTTGGGGTTGGCGGGGGCCAACGTTCTGTCGTCGTTTTTCTCCGTCGCCCCCTATGCGACTCTGTTGGGCTCCTATCAGCGCCTTCAGGGCATCTACAGCCTGCTGAGCTACATGACGATAGGGGCTGGCATATTCCTCTACCTCTCCGAACCTGAACAGCTGGGGCGATTGAAGCACTTCGTCATATCTACTGCCGTGCCGATCAGCATCTACGGGATACTTCAGCATTTCAACCTGGACCCAGTAGGCTGGAAGGGGAACGTTACCTTCAGGGTCAGTTCTACCCTGGGTAACCCCATATTCCTGGCTGCTTACCTTATCCTGGTGGTGCCGGTGGCCCTTTCCCAGCTCTACACCCTGGTTGCTTGTCTGCGCAACAGGCCTGCGGACAAGGGCGGGCCGGAGCGGGCCGGCCGCTTAGTTTTAGCGGTGGGACTGCTGATCCTTCAGAACGTGGTGCTGTACCTAGCCCTGTTGGGCGAACTGGCCTACCTTCGACTTCCAGTGACAGCGGGTCAGGGAGATGTGCCGCCCCTGGGCCCCTGGTGGGTTATGCCGGGGGCGATAGCTGTCTTCGTAGCCCTTGGCTGGGCGGTCATGCGACTTGCCGGCTCGGGGCGGATGTGGATCGTGGCTTCCATAGCCGGCACCGGCGTATCCCTCGCGCTCGTCCTGACGACAATATTTCTCACCCAAAGCCGCGGGCCGTGGCTGGGTCTGGGCGCCGGCCTCCTGGTGTGGACAGTCACCCTCCTGCTCATCCGGGGACGCAGGGGATGGGCCGTTGCCACGTTGCTAGGAGCCCTAGCTTTGGGTGCCCTTCTGGTGGTCTTCAATTTGCCCAGCTCTCCTATGGCGCCCCTGAGGGACGTTCCCTACCTGGGGCGGCTTGGGCGACTCCTCGAGACCGAGACGGGTACCGGGAAGGTCCGCCTGCTGATCTGGCGGGGTGCAGTGCAGTTGGCCGCGAGGGATCCCCTTCGGGCCGTGGTTGGTTACGGTCCGGACACCATGTTCTACGTCTTTGGCCGCGTATATCCGCCGGAGCTGGCCCACTTCGAGGCCCGCAACGCTACGCCAGACAGGGCGCATAACGCTTTGCTGGATGCCCAGGTTAACACGGGCGCCGTAGGACTCCTGGCACTGCTGGGCGTGTTCGCCACCGCTTGCTTAACAGCGGTCCGCGGCCTGAGGTCGATGGCCGACAGTGGCGAGAAGGTGCTTCTAGTGGGGCTGAGCGCGGCAGTAGCCGCCCACTTCGTGGAGGTGCAGACGGGCATCCAGATAGCGGCTACCTGGACGTACTTCGTCGCATATCTGGGGCTGATGGGAAGGCTAGTTTACGGCGCCGGTCTCCAGCATAACCCTCAGGATGGTCAAATCGTCACTGACAAGAATCGGGGATCCAGGGGCAGGGGGCAAAAGAAGCCAGCGGGGGGGCGGCCGCTGGGGATGCCCACCTGGGTCGCCGCAGCCGCCATGGGGGTCGTCATCGCATGGCTGGCCTGGTACACGGACCTGCGGCTGATCGTTGCGGACATGTACCTGCAGTTGGGCCAGGCGATCGGGGCTGGAGGTCGGCTGGACATCGCCTTGGCTGCCTACATCCGAGCTTCGGAGACAGCGCCCGACCAGGGCTACTACCGGTTTGCGGTAGCCGGGGGTGCCATCGAAATGGCCCGGCGGGCCGGATCCCAGGCAGAGCAAGAACGTTACTTCTCCATGGCGAAGGCTGCGCTTCTGGAGGCAACCCGTATCGAGCCCCTGAACAGCGATCACCCTGCCAACGTCGCCCGATTGCTGCGCCTTTGGGGAAGCGCCACGAGGGACCCTGGCAAGCTCGAGGAGGCCGTCGGCTGGACGCGCCGAGCCTTGGAGCTGAGCCCCAACAATGCTCAGCTCTGGGACGAGCTGGGCATCGGCTATTCTATGCTGGCACAGGCCGTCGGCGCTGACAGGCGCGACCAATGGCTACAGAACATGGAGGAGGCATGGCGGGCCTTTCAGCACTCCCTCGAGCTGGATCCAATCTACGCGATCAGCTACATCTATCTGGGAGATTACTACTACAGGCCACAAAACGACGGCCGGGCGGCCTGCACAAGCTACGCCCGGGCCCTCGGCCTGGATCCAGGGGCGCTGACCCTGGACAATCGGGCTGAGGAGCGGGTGGCGTTCTGCCAGGCCAACGGTAACTTGGGCGACCTGGTAGACGTGCTCACCTCTTACGCACAACGCAATCCGGACTCGTTCCAGGCGAACAACATCCTGGGTTTCGTCCTCTACCACGTGGGCCGCTTGCAGGAGGCAGTGGACTATTTCCGCAGAGCGGAGGCGCTGGCCCCGCAGGATTTCAACATCCACAAGAACCTAGCCGTCGTCTACAGCGACACTGGAAGGTATGTTGACGCTCTGGCCGAGCTGGAGGAGGCCATCAGGCTGGCGCCGCAGGACCAGGCGGAACAGCTTAGAGGCCTTTTGCCCTATCTGAGGAGCAAGGCGGGACAGTGACGTGAGCAGCTATCTCCTGCTCGCCATTTTAGCTATGGCTCTGGTGCTCGGGCTGACGCCCCTCGTGAGACGGCTGGCCCTGAGGCTGGAGATGGTCGACAAGCCCGGCGGCCGAAAGGACCATCAGGCAGCAACACCACTCCTGGGCGGCATCGCCCTTTTCGGGGGGGTTGCCGCGGCCTTGGCCCTGGCCGGCGGCGAGCTCTTTTGGGGCCAGCTGGGGGGCATTTTGTTGGGTGCCGTCCTAATGAGCTTCCTGGGGCTGTGGGACGATCGTCGTCCGCTGTCGGCCGTAGTCAAGCTTGTCTGCCAGGGGGCCATCGCCGTGCTCCTACTTCCTGTGGGCATAACGGTAAGCTTTTTGCCCTGGAGGGAAGCCAACTACCTTGTTACGGTGCTATGGATCGTGGGCGTAACCAATGCCCTCAACCTCTGTGACAATATGGATGGCCTGTCCGGAGGACTGGCGGCTGTGGCCTCCGGGTTTTACCTGCTCATGGCTGCGGCCAACGGCCAGTACTTGGTGGGTGCCATGGGTGCAGCGCTCTTGGGCGCCTCGCTAGGATTTCTGTACCACAACTTCAGCCCATCCCGTAAGATATTTCTGGGGGACGCCGGTAGCCTGCTCCTCGGGTACCTGCTGGCGGTGGCTGGCATCAAACTGAGGTTCCCTCACAACCAGGACTTGGTCACCTGGATGGTGCCGGTCATGGTCTTAGCTGTACCCCTTTACGACATGTTGCTGGTAACCGTATCACGGCTGCGCAGGGGTGTTTCGCCCTTCACCCCAGGGAAGGACCACCTATCCCACAGGCTGGTGGCGCTGGGATGGAGCAAGCGGGAAGCGGTGATGGCTCTGTATCTGGCGGCTGTCTCTGTGGGCTTTCTCGGGGCCTTTGTCTCTCAATCCGGGCCCTTGGAGGCCTATACGGCCCTTGCCGGCCTGTTGATCGCCGCCCTGGTTCTGACGCGTTACTTTCTCACGAGAGAGGGACCTCGTGGCAGTTAAGGGCCCAGACTTCTCCAAAGTGTCGGCCGTATGCTTCGATGCCGGGATGACCCTCATCGGACCGCGCAAGGACATTTCACAGCTGTGCGCGGAGGTCGCTAGCCGTCTGGGTTACGCGGTGACGGTGGAGGACGTGCTCCGGGAAATGGCCGATGCAAACGACCTGTACCAGAACTTCATAAGGGAGGACCCTCAGACATGGTCGAGCGAGGTGTCCATCCGGGAGAAGTGGCGGGCCTACTACTCGCTGATCTTTTGGCGGTTGGGGTTGGGCGATGTTGTAGATGCGGCCGCCCAACAGGTCTATGACGGGTTCAACAGCGTCGAACAGTGGCTGGTTTTTCCGGATGTCTGGCCGACCCTCGAGACCCTGAAGCGCCGAGGGTACCGAATAGGCGTGGTTTCCGACTGGGGTACGCGCCTGGTGGATGCCCTGCTTCTGCCGTTGGGGTTGGCACCCTATCTCGACACGGTGGTGGTCTCGGCTAGGGTTGGCCTGGCCAAACCGAGCTCTGAGCTGTATCGCCTAGCGGCATCCCGGTTCGGCCTCGGGCCTGAGCAGGTGATACATGTGGGTGACAGCTACATCCACGACGTGCTGGGGGCAAGGTCGGCAGGTATGGAGGGGGTGCTGGTGGACCGGGAGCACAGAACTGCCGACGCGGAGCTGGACTGCCTCAGGATATCGGACCTGACGCAGATGCTGAGCCTGGTGCCTTAGGTGGCTCCTCGGCTGGCTGTGTTCGACTTCCACAACACGCTGTTCCACGCCGATTCCTGGTTTCAGCTGGAGACCAGGCATTTAGCGTCTGCGGTGGCCGAGCATTTGGCGGAGCTGGGCCACATTAGCCCGCTGAGCGCTGTAGAGAGATCGAAGCTAGACAACGGCTACAGGCAGCTTCGGATATGGGTGCACGATTCCGGCGTGGAGATGCGCCCTGTGGAGGGCCTGCTGGAGCTCCTGAAGCAGGTAGGCGTTCATGCCGAGGCGTGGACGGTGCTGCGCAGTCTCAATGCTCTGGAGCAGGCGTGCCTGGCTAGCGCTTACGCGATGCGGGGAGCTCACCGGTGTCTAGCGCGCTTGGCCGAAGCGGGGATAACAATGGCTGTGCTCAGCAGTGCCCTTTATACGCCCTTTTTGCTGTGGTCGCTGGATAGATACGGACTCCTCCCCTTCTTCCGCAAGGTGTTGACGTCTGCCGATGCAGGCTATTACAAATCGGATCCTAGGCTTTTCGAGGCGCTGTTGGACGGTCTGGGCGTACAGGCCTCCGAGGCCGTGCATGTGGGCGATTCCTACCGTTTCGACGTGGAGGGTGCCAAGCGAGCTGGGCTCAGGGCGATCTGGCTGAACCGCAGTGCGGACGGTCCTCACCCAGGGTTGGCGGACGCAGTGGTGGCCAGCCTGGAGCAGGTCCCTGAGGCGATAGCATCCCTCTGGGCGGTCCGCGGGTTGTAGCGGCTCGAAGGTGGGAGCTGTGTGCCCTTCGCCGAACCGAAGACAATCCGTCTGAGCTATGGTTAGATGCCGTTTCACGGCGGCTGTACAGTGTGTGCTCCCTGCACGGTTCCCCGGGTACCCCGATCTACTGGTGTGCAGACGGAGCTTTTGGCGGTCTCTGAACTGTCGACGGAGTTCTGAGGAATAGCCGCCGAAGGTTGGTGGCGACCTCCGGTGCCTCTCAATCTGGCCGGAGGCTCTTTGTCGTGGTGAGCAACGGCTTCGCCTGATGGGGCTGGGGCAGGCCCAGCGGAGCACCCACCAGGTTGGTGACAACCGCTGCAGGCCACGCGTGGATTTGGGCGCCAGGTGGGCTGGTTCGGCAGCCACAGGCAGAGGCTACCTACGGCGGCTGTCTGCCGTCGGGCACTGGGCTTCACGGTAGCTTGACCCTGCCGGGTAGCCCCGTCCTCGGCGCTGCGCGCCTCGGTGCTTGGTCAAGGCTGGGAGATGCTAGGAGGCGGTCCCGGTGCCCTCCGCCAGGTCTATTTGCTGTTCCGTTTTCCTCTGGACCCAGCTGTGGAGCAGCTGTTCTTACAAAGGAAATGTTGTTGCTCGCTTGAAAGTTGGGTCGTGCCCGTATGGTGCGGGCGGTGCGTGGCTATGGGCGTCGGGACGGCTACCCCACATCGGCGTAAAAGGTCCCAGGCTCCCGACCCCCAGCGGCTGGCAAAGACTCTTGGAAGCAGAAGCCGGTGCGGTGGCCCCTGGCAACCTGGGGAGCCGTCCTTCGGTAGAACCCACGGGACCGTGGCACGGCCGCAACGGCGGTGATGCAGCGGCCGGTTGAGAGCCGAGAGGGCTCACGCGGAGCGACGACCGGGCATGGATGCCCTGCTGCCGGCTCGGGAGCCTCATTACGGAACTGGCCTTGGCGGTATGTGACCTCCGCCACCGGGGCGGTGCGGCTACGTGAGCAAATGTGGGCCAGAATCGATGGCCACTAGCGGAGAGGCGGCGGCTTCTGAGGGGTGATATGCAGGAACGGGCATGACCAGGCTGCCGAGGGCGTGGCTCGCGTGCTGTGGCGCCCTTCCTGGGCGTTTAGGCCGGAATCTCTCATGGGGAGACAGCTAGTTCTCTGCGGAGACCGGCGGCACGCTCTCCCCTGGCGGTGGTCGAGGCCTGAAAAAGGGCGTTGGCTCGAGTCGGCTGGCTACGGTGAGGTGCCCACAGCTCTTCCACCCAGGCCACGCCCTGGGCATGCTGCGCAGGCTAAAATGGGCGGGGATTCCCGGGCCTACCACCCTGGCAACGCGGCCTGGGTGGGTGCGACTGCGCATCCAAAGGCAGGTGACGCCTACATTCTGTCGGCACGACGTCTGTCCTGTCCGGGCTGCTCTCCCATACCCTGACATGCGGAGCAGAGCCTCCTCGTGCGCTGGATATGGATCGTCTGCCGTCGATGGGCCGCTAGGGTTCCCCTACCGACTGCCTCCGGAGGCGCTGGGGCGCGGCGCGGAGGGAAAGGGGCTATCTGACACGGGCCTACTGGACGACCGCAGAGGGGAGGAGAGGGGCCGCCTTAGCCCTGTGGGTCGATCTCCATGAGGGGCTGGCCGAACTCCACCGGCTGTCCGTCCTCCACCAGGATGCGGACGATTCTGCCGCCCACGTCGGTGGTGATCTCGTTCATGACCTTCATTGCTTCCACGATGCCCACCACCTGGCCTGGCTCTACGGTCTGTCCAGCGGATACGAAAGGTTCCGCTCCGGGGTTTGGAGCCCTGTAGAAGGTTCCGACCAGGGGAGCCGTCACCGTGGCCAACCCCGTGCGGGGTTGCCTGTCGACAACTGGCGGGCTTTCCGGCACCCTTCCAACCACGTTTCGGCGGACCCTAACCTTAAAGGCGGCCGTCTCCAGGGTGAGCTCTTGGACGTCGCTCTGGCCGAGCATCTCCAGCAGACGACCCAGCTGGTCAAAGAGGGGTTCGAGATCCTCTGAAGCAGGCCTTCCAGATATGAGGTCTGTCACCGCGATACCCGCTCGATGTACTGGCCAGTCCGGGTGTCCACTTTCACTACGTCTCCCACGTCCACGAAGAGAGGCACCGTGACGACCAAACCTGTCTCCAGCTTGGCTGGTTTCGTGGCACCTGTGGCTGTGTCCCCCTTGACGCCCGGCTCGGTCTCCACAACGCGGAGTTCCACGGCGGTGGGCAGCTCTACCGAGATAGGCTGACCGTCATAGGTGAGCATATCGACCACGTCGTTCTCTTTGATGTAGTAGACCGCATCTCCCAACATGTCGGCGCTGAGCACCGGCTGGTCGTAAGTCTCCAGGTCCATGAAGTGGAACTCGTCGCCCTCCCTGTAGAGGAACTGGACCCGTCGCCGTTCCAGCCGAACGTCCTCGAAACTTGAGCCCGCTTGGAAGGTCCTCTGGGTTATGGCCCCTGTCCGCAGGTTCTTGAGCGTCAGGCGAACGAAGGCGCTTCCCCGTCCCAGCTTTACATGTTGGAAGTCCATCACGCGGACCAGTTCACCCTCGAGATTTAGGACCAGCCCCTTCCGCAGTTCACCCGTAGTGATCATGCAGAGACCTCCGCCATATCTCCGTCCTTAGGCTTGGGCGACTGTGTAAGCACTTCGATGCGCTCGTCACGGAGCACCACAAGATCCTCGATGCGCACACCTCCCCATCCAGGAAGGTAGACAGCGGGCTCTACGGTTACCGTGGACCCGGCCTGAAGGATGTCCCTGGACTGGCGGGACAGCTTCGGTGCCTCATGCACCTCGAGCCCTATACCGTGGCCCAGGCCGTGGCCGAAAGCGGTCCCGAGGCCGGCGGCCTCGATGATGCTTCGGGCCAGCCTGTCGGCTTCGCTGCCCGACATGCCAGCCCGCAGGACGGCCTCGGCCTCCTGCTGGGCCTGGAGGACCAGGCGGTATATCCGTCTCCCGTGGTCGTCAGCGCCTCCCAGAAACAGTGTCCTGGTCATGTCCGAATTGTACCCTTTGTAGCAGGCGCCCATATCGATGATCACCGGCTCGTGTAGCCCGATAGGGCGGTCTTCGGGCCTGGCGTGCGGAAGCGCGGCCCTGGGGCCGGATGCAACTATGGTCCCGAAGGCAGGCCTTTCGGCACCGAGTTCCACCATCAGGCTCTCGAGCGTTCTGGCAAGGGCGCGTTCAGTGGTTCCCGGCTTCAAGGTCCGAAGGGCCTCGGAAAGGGCCTGATCGGCGATTGCCACAGCTTTCCCAATGCACTCCAGCTCCTGGGGGCCCTTCACCAGGCGAAGGCGCTCAACCAACCCCTCAGTGGGAACCAGTTCGAGGGTTCCCGCCGCCTGGGCCACCATCTGCTGATGCGTGGAGAATATAAGGTGGTTCGCCTCGAAGCCGACCCTGCGGAAGGCTGCCCTCGTCACAGTTTCAGTCACTGCCTTTGGCAAGGAATCGTCGCGGATCACCAGCTCCCAGGTGGGGCACTCCTCGCGGGCCTGCTCAGCGTACCTGAAGTCGGTCACAAGCCAGAGGCCCTTTGGGGACACAACCAAGTGGCCTGCCGAGTCGAGGGGTGGCAAATCTTCGCCGGTGAAGCCGCTAAGGTACCTCCGGTTAGCAGGGTGTGAAACGATCAGGGCATCGAGCCCTTCCTGGCCGAGGATCTGCAGGAGCCGCTCTACCCGGTCGGCACTCACTTCGTCCCCCGCACCATCTCGGCCAGAGCTCTCAGGGCCAGAAGGTAGCCCTGGGGACCAAGGCCCAGTATCTGTCCCCTAGTTATGGGCGCGATGACGGACTTGCTCCGCCAAGGCTCGCGAGCATGGATGTTTGAAATGTGTACCTCGATGACGGGCAAGCCAGTGCCTGCCAAGCAGTCGCGCAGGGCAATAGAGTAGTGGGTCAAAGCGCCGGGGTTTATCACAATACCGGCCGCCTCTGCCTGATGCTCCTGAATAAAGTCGATTATCCGGCCCTCGTGGTTCGACTGAAAGGTTAGCACCTCCAGGTTAAGCTCCCGGCCCAGATCTACGGCCATGGCGTCGATCTCGGCCAATGTGGTGGTGCCGTAGATATGGGGCTCTCTGGTGCCCAGAGTGTTCAGGTTCGGCCCGTGGATCAGAAGGACTTTGGCCGAGCTCAATTCAGCCAACCTCTGCGGACGAGCAATTCTCGGCCCAGGAGGCCAAGCAGCACCTCGTAAGGAGTCCCCGCATATTCGGGATGGTGCTCCATGCGCACCCTCTCGAAGTACTGAACCGTGAACCCGTTCTCCTGGATGGGCTCGGATATAGGGTAGCCGAACTGCATCAGGCCGCCCCTGGACCTCCAGTACTGCAAGAATACTCCGGACAGCGAGTGCCCAGTTTCGGGAAAGTATACACTCTGGCCGTCCTGCTGGACAGGTGGCACCGGCGCGAACTGCCTGCCCGCCGTTGCTTCGCGCCCCAGCAGTCCCTGGAGGACTTCGTAGGGGGTGCCTTTATATTCTGGGTGGTATTCGAACCTGGCCCGCTCGAAGTACTGGACCGTGTAGATCCTGCCGTCGGCAGGGTTCACCTCGTCGAACTCCTCGGTGATGGGATATCCGAAGCGGGCCAAGCCGCCGTTCTTCAGCCAATAATAGAGAAATCCATAGGCCAGGGAGTGGACAGTCTGCGGGAAGTAGATCCGGTCTGTGCTGCTTTCGAAGGGAGGCACTTGAGCCGTTGGGTTCTTGAGCGCACCTATCACCTTCCATACGTCGCCGTCTTCCTGACCCAGCCGCCACAGGGCGATGCCTGCGAGGTTGTAGCGTATCGCCACATCTACCTTGGCCCCTACACTGGCGACGTTTTCGAACCATACCTCGTGGGCCGCGCCGTCCGGGGCCGTGTACTGATAGTAGGCGGATTTGCTGTTGTCGTCGAAGGCGAAGGTTCCTCCATAGCGGGAGACCAAATCCACTATGTCGCCGTAGCGGCGAGCCTTGGCGGGCGGACCTGTGACGAGGTTCCAATCGTATCCGTAAAGAGGTATACCGAGTAGGACCTTGTTGGGGCCGAACTGGCTGGCTGCGAAGCTGGCCACCCTGCCCACCCAATCTATGGGCGCTATGGGGCCTGGATTAGGGCTGCCGCTGTAGTGGTAATCGTAGGCCATGACCGTAACCAGATCTACGCTGGGGGCAAGGTTTGCGTAGTCGTAGGCCCCGGCCCAGCCGAGGGTGGCATCGTAGGTCTTGGCGGCGACTGCCATGGTTACAAGCTTTCCCGCACCCCTGAAGGCGGCCGCCAGCTCCGACATGAAGGCGGTGAGGTAGGGACGATCCTCGGGGAAGATGCCCTCGAAATCGATGTGGATGCCTGCGTAGCCGCCACGCTGGACTATCCCGAGGAGCGACCCGATGATGCGGGCCCGGCTCGACCTATCCGCGATCTGAGGGTGGAAGTCGGCGTACTGGGCGCGGTTCTTGACCATGGGGACTATCCTGGCGTTGGTGGGCAGGGGGCTGGCAGGTTCGTCGCTGGTGATAGACCCGTCGGGCTCGAGGATGAAGTAATAGGGTGACACGAAGTCAAGGTACCTGCTGTTGGTTCGCAGGCTGTCGAGGGACGATGGATCCCACGGAACGTAGTAGGCCCATCTTTGGGGCGTCGCGGCCTCGGCGCCGGCCGCTGGGGCCACCGCGGCGATGAGTGTAGCCAGCATGGCAATGCCATGAAGATGCTTGCGTCTCAACCTCTACCTACCTCCTCCAGCTGTTCGGGCGTGCCAAGCACAACCAACCTGTCGCCCGGCTCTATAAGGGTATCTTCAGAGGGATGAACGATCAAACCCTTCTCCCTCTTGCCGATGGCGAGGATGGTTAGCCCTCTGGCGTCTCCCCTCCGCGCCTGTTCTACTGTGCGGTAGGCCAAAGGCGACCCTTCAGCCACTTCCAATTCCTCGAGGGCCAGCGCTAGGGGCCCTGCGTACATGACCGTATCCAGGGCATCGACCACTAGTGGTTTGATGGCCATCATGGCCATCCTTCGGCCGCCGATGGCGTAAGGGGATATCACCCGGTTGGCTCCCGCGCGGCGAAGTTTGGCCTCAGACTCGTAGTAGTTGGCCCTCGACACAATGTACAGGTCTGGGTTGAGCTCTCGGGCAGAGAGGATGACGTATACGTTGACCTCGTCGGAGTCTGCGCACGCTATGAGGCCCCTCGCCCGCTTCACCCCGGCCCGCATGAGGACCTCGTCCCTACTGGCGTCGCCTTCCACGTACAGGTATCCCTTTTCTTTACATATCTCCAGTGCCTCCGGGTTCTTGTCGACGACCACGAAGGGCACCTTGTGGCGGGCGAACTCTGTGGCCACCTGTTGGCCAACTCGGCCGAAGCCGCATATGAGAAAGTGAACGGTAAGCCTATCGATTCTTTCTTGCATCCTGTCCCCTGTGAAGAACCTGGTGATTTCCATCTGGACGGCCATCTCGCCAACCACGGCTATGGCCGCGAAGATGGTCGCGACCCCTACCAGGAGGAGCACTATGGTGAACACCTTGCCGACATCGGTTAGGGGGTGTACTTCTCGGTACCCAACGGTGGTGATGGTGATAACGGCCATGTAGAGGGCGTCGAGGAAGGGCCAGCCCTCGATGAGCATGTAGCCAAGTGTCCCTAGGACGATGATGCCGATCACCCCCGCGGCTATGGGCAGCAGGCGCAGGCCCCAGCTTGACCTGTGAGATCCCATCAGCCTGCACCCCTTCGGATCTCCCGATACTCGGGGATAGTTATCATGGGGGGACGCTCGCGGTCGCCTATCTCCCGGACGTCCAGGCTGAGCACCCCATCCTCGGCACGGATGAGCTTCATGCTCCGGTTGAAATGCTCTATGAGCCGTACGCCCCTGCGCTGTTCTAGCCGCTGAAGCACCACCTGGGTTATAGCGAAGGCCATCTGGCTCAGGGCTGCCAGGGACTGGTTCCTGTGTATCCGCTCTTCGAGGTTGACCTGCCCCATCGCCTCCAGGCCGAAGGCCGCCTCGATGTCGATGAGCAGTCCGGCCTCGACGCCGTAACCCGTGAAGAAGGGAACGCTTTCCAGGACCTCCCGGCGGCCTGCGTACTCACCTGCCAGTGGCTGAATGAACCCCGAGAGCTGCGGGAAGAAGAGGTTGAACAGCGGGCGCACGGTGAGCTCGGTAACTCGGCCACCCCCCGTCTCGTAAAGCTTACCCCCAATCAGCACGGGACGCCGGTAGTATCCCTTTACGAACTTTATGCGCGGTTCCTTGAGGAGGGGTGCCACGAGTCCGTAGACAAACTTGGGGTCGATGTTCGATATGTCGGTATCGATCCAGACAATGATGTCGCCCTTCAGCACGTAGAGGCTTTTCCAGAGTGCCTCACCCTTTCCTCTAAAGCTTCCGTACTGCGGCAAGACGTCCTGGTGACGGACGGCAGGGATGCCCATCTCCAGCGCTATCTCCACCGTCCTGTCGGAGGAACCGCTGTCGATGAGGACGATCTCGTCGAGAAGCGGGTAGTTGTCCTGTAATGCCTCCCTCACCACTTTGATGATGGTGCCGACGGTGGCCTCTTCGTTCAGGGCGGGCAGGCCCAAGCTCACGGTCAGGCCCGCCCGATCCTTGAGCTTTACCAATTCCGCAAGATTCGAGAACTCTCGAGCATGGAAGTTGTTCTCAGCGAACCACTTGTCCACCTTCTGGGAGAGCCTCACATTGGGCTCTGCGGTTGAAGCAGCATGGCTGAACTCCTGCCAGCTCTCCGTCCGCGTCTTGGCGAAGATCGTTGGCACGCTGACCCTAGCCAGCACGGCCTCGGCTGTATCGCCAAGGCCCAGGCTGCCCGACGACGGTGCCGACGCTCCCATGATTACCAAGTCGTAGTTTGCAGCCTCTGCCGCTAGGGCCTCTGCCACTTGCTCCGAGAACAGCACGTACCGTCTCACGGGCACTTGGGTTGGCTCAGCGGGGGATGCCAGTAGGTCGGCTGGGAAGCCCATGGAGCTCGGGGTGTTGACGTGCAGCAAAGACACTTCGGCTTGGGTGTTCTGGGCTATGAGCAGTGCCGTTCGGTAGGCGAGCTCAGCGTGCGGACCGCCGCGGGCGGGCAGGAGGATCCGCTTTATGGACGTTGGTTCGAAGGGTTGGAGCAGCAGGGTATTGCAAGGGGGAGACTCCAGCAAGCGGGCAACCAGGTCCGGCAGTGCTCGGGCAGAGCTTAGTCCAGTACAGAACATTAGGAGCAGGTCGTATTGGCCCTCTAGGGCTGCCACGGCGATTTCCTGCCAGGCGTGATATCCTACTCGAACCATGCTGCGGGCCGGCAATCCCAGCCTGGCAAGGGACCTTCGGAGGGCCGCCTCAAGTTCCTCCCGAAGGGCCTGGGCGGCTAAGGCCCCGGTGGACAGCGAGCTCCCTTCGGCGATCTCCACGACCGAGAGGAAGTCGATGGCGCTGTCGGCGCTGGATCCTGCAAAGGCCCTGCAAGCGGACGCCGCCGCATCGAGCTGTTTGGGGTCCGTCACGGGTACTAAGATGCGCACCCTAGGCCTTCTCCCCTAGTACGCGCACCAGCAACGGCACCACCTGGTTCGCCACAATATTGTCGCGGTCGAAGCTCTCCATCAACCTCCGCCGTTGGACAGACGGTCCGCTTTCAAGCACTTTCAACAGGGCCGATGCTACCTCTTCGGGCCCTCCGGGCGGCTCCACGTATGTGGCAATCGATCCAACCGCCTCTCGGATCGGCTCCAGAGGGAACGTAACCAGAGGCGTCCTGAGCAGGGCCGCTTCCACTGCCGGCAGCCCGAAGCCTTCGTGGGAGCTGGTGATGAGTACGGCGTCGGCCAACCGCATCAGCTCATAGATTGTCCCATCGGAAATAGGGCATGTACCTCCGTGTATGGGCTCGGCCTGCAGAAAGAAGGCGTGCCCATCTAGCTGCAGCGTGGACCTCAGGGCCATCAGTTCATCGACGTAGCGCTGCGACGCGGGATTGTGAGGGCCCGGCGGGCCTGTCACCACTGCTGCGATCTGAGGGAACCTCTCCTTCAGGATGGCCAGAGCCTCGAGGGCCAGCTCGAGGCGCTTGCGCCTGGTGATGCGTGCGGGCATGAGCACCAAGGGCCTGCGACGGTGCAGCCCCCAGCGCGCGAGAAGATCTCTGCTCGGCTTCGACACCTGCAGCGTCTCCAAGATGTCGAGCCCGTTGGGGATCACCTCGATCCTGGAGGCCTTCAGGCCCATGGTCGAGCACAGTTCCTGCCTGCGCAGTTCGGAGACAGCCACGTACGTAGCGCCCCGAAGCGGCGTCCTCAAGAGGCTCCAAGGGTAGCTTTGGCCGATCTGATCTCGATAGACGGGGTCCAACAGGGCGATGTCGTGGGTCCAGAGCACCATGCGGGGCGATCGAGGGGCTTCCGCCAGTAGGTGCATCGCCCTGACCAGGGGAAGGTTCTTGTGCATGGTCATGATGTTGTGCACGATGGCCACGTCGCAGTCGGCTAGAGCGTCGGCCAGCCTGCTCGCGATGGCTCTAGCGAGTGCCTCGAACTGGTCACCCGAGCGGTGGCCTTCCTCTTTCAGGAGGGCCTCTTGAAGTTCCAGAGCCGGCCCGAAGAGGGAGTCCATCTCAAGCACCCGAGCGAAGGCTATCTGCGAGTGCCACTGAGATCCCCTGGCGGCCACGACCTTCACGCGAAACCCATAGGACAGAAGCCCTTCGGCCTGGTCTCTGATTACCCGCTCGACGCCGCCCACTACGGGAGGGGCTGAGTAGTGCAGGATGGCTATGGAGGTAGAGGGCGAGGGTCCCACCGCTTCTCCGGTAACTGTCAGCCTTTGTGACGGCCCGTGCTCTTGCCTCTGGAGAAGATGATAGCAGACCCGGGGTACTGCTACAACGGGGAAGGCCACTACACTATAGCCCGCTTGAGCAGCCTCAGTTCTGAAACCCTCACGGCTCCAGTTGCCGTGCAAGCGGCCAAATAGACCAGGGCACCCGCCGCGAGCTGAACTCCGGCATGTGCTCCAAGGGCGTTGAGGCCCAAAGCCGTTCCTGCAGAGCACGCAAAGGCTGGGAGGGGATGGGCCAAAGAGATCGCCCACCGCCAACTGCGCAAGGTCCGCGTCACGGGCCATGCCAAGGCTAGCATCAGCACGGCCTCGGTGGCCACAGTGGTCCAAGCTGCTGCCCGAAAGCCGTAGGCCGGCACAGCAGCCAGGTTGGCCAGAACGTTGAAGGCGAGGGCTGCGAGGAACGCCAGGGTCACGAAGTGCTGGCGTCTCGAGGAGACCAACGCCTGCTGGAGCAGGGCGTTGGCATACGATAGGGGCGCAAACCAGATCAGTATACGCAGGGCCTCCGCCGACTCCGGCAAGAAGCTGCGGCCTCCCAGTATCGCTATGAGCAGATCGGAAGTCAGCAGGACGGCTCCCAGCACCGCAAACCCTGCCACGGCCAGTATCCTCACGCCGACGTTGATGGTGTGGGAGAACTTGCTCGCCTCTGAGGTCCACTGGCGGGAGAGCTGAGGCAGGAGCGCCAGAGTTGTATAGGTTGGGATGAGCAGGGACAGGTTGACGAGCTTGTAGGCTGCATCGTACAGGCCCAACTCGCGGCTGCTCCTGTAGGCCTGCAGCAGGAAGACGTCGATCCTGAAGAACAGGTTAAGCAGGAGGCTGTTGACCATGAGGGGGAGGGCATCGCGGGCTACGACGGGGAGGGGTTCGAGACGGAACCTCGGCCTTGCCGGCCCCACAGATCTCCTGAAAGCCCAGTGGAGGGCAACAGTGCCGAGGGTACCGGCGGTCACCGATGCTATGCCTACACTTACGACGCCGAACCCGAGCAGTAGGGCGGTGACCCCCACCACGAACCTTACCGTGTTCGTGAACACGGTCACCAAAGCGGGAACGACCATCAGCTCTCGGCCGTTCAAGATGCCCGTCAGGGCTGCGCCCCAGTTCGCGGGCACCAGGCTGAGCAGGAACAGGCCGGCCGTGATGGCGCCAGCGGGTGAGATGTTGGATGCCCACAAGTAGGCAGCCACTACACCCAAGGCCAGAGGCCAGACCAGTAGCGTCACAGCGCACCGGAGCAAGAAGCTTGCGCCCAGGATGTCGGGCTCGGTATCGGGCTTCGATGCTGTCTCGCGGGCCTCCCAGACGGTCAGCCCAAAGTCGGCAACGGTGGCCGAGTAAAGCCAGACAACCGTGGCAAAGGCCAGCTCGCCGTTCCCTGAGGGGCCCAGGGCCCTCAGGACGAACATGGCGAAGATGAGGTCCACCCCTTTGTTGAACAGCTGGGCCAGCATGGGAGTGGAGGTGTTCCTCAGGAGCAGTCCGAGCCGGCTAGTGCTGGGCTGGCGCCGAGAGGTGAGCCATAGGACAGCTCCCAAGGCGGAGCCGAGGAGCACTATGGATCCGATGGCCACGGCCAGTCGGTCGCCGGCGCTAAGAAGGTCCGGGTTCATCTCTGCGGTATTAGGTAAGCTACTGCGCCCACGAGAATCACGGACCAGTAGCTAATAAGTCTGTCCAGGAATGCGATAGAGAACCACAATAGGACGGCGATGGTTCCGGTCTCCACCAAGCCTAGCCCGCCAGGGAGGGCCGGCACGGCCGTCAACAAGGACCCTGCCAGCGCCACGAAGAAGGCAAGGGCCAGGGGTATCTCCAGGTGGAGGGCTCTGGATATTAGAAGCAGGCGCGATGCCTCGAGCAGCCACACGGCCAAGGAGGTGGCCGCAAGGAGGGGAAAGGCCCCGGTCGAGAAGGCACCGAGGGTACCTTCCTGCAGGCGCGAGTAAATGGGCTTGAGCTTAGCCGGCAGCAGTGCAACGATCCAGTGGCCGAAGTGGCGCATGGCCAACAGGCCCACCACCGCCAGTACTGCGAGAAGGAGACCGAAGCCCAAAACGGGCTCGGTGGCCGAGGGCAGGTGGTTGCCGAAGGCTAGGATGGCCGAAAGGATCAGCAGGCCAAACAGGGTAAGCAAGTCCAAGGCCCTCTCCGCGAACACAGTGCCGACCGTAAGCGAGAAGGAACTACCCACCCGGACTTTCAGCAGGTAGCTCCGGTAGGCATCGCCCAGCTTTGCTGGCAGGACGCAGTTCACGAGCCAGGAAACCAGCAGGATATGGGTCAAGCCGCCGATGCCGGGCATGGACCACTTGCGCCTCTCGCTGGGCATGGCGTTTTCGAGCAGTTTCTGCCAGCGGATGCTTCGGGCTGCGAAGGTGGAGTAATAGACGGCCACAGCTGCCAAGAAAAAAAGCCCATCGGTGCGTTGAAGCTGGCCCCACACCGCCTTGAAGTCTATGTCGAACCTGCTGAGGAAGAAGACCAGGATGGCTACGCCGAGACCGAAGGACAGGAGAGTCTTGGGATCGCGGATCCTTTTCGCCAGCGGGGGCGGCGGAGAAGGTTCCGGGCCTGCCGCCTGGCCGCCCTTGTCTATATGCAAGCTATCCTCGGTCTGAGCCATTCTGCTAGCTTCTTCAGCCCCTCTTCTAACCCTATCTTCGGACGGTAACCCAGTTCGCGGGATGCCCGGGTCAGGTCCGCACAGGTTATCGGCACGTCCCCGGGCCGCTCGGGTCCGTAGTGCACTATGGCTTTAAGGCCGGTAGTCCGTTCTATGGCGGCTATGAAATCCGACAGGCTGACGGGGCGGCTGTTCCCTATGTTGTAGACCCTAAAGCCAGGGGCGGGCCTGTCGAGGGCCGCCACGATGCCGTCCACCGCGTCGTCGATGTAAGTGTAATCCCTCTGGGCGGACCCGTCGCCGTAGACCTGCAGGGGCTTTCTTTCCAGCACCGCCCGCATGAACAGGTAGGGCGCCATGTCCGGCCTGCCGCGGGGACCGTAAACTGTGAAGAACCTCAGGACCGTGACTGGCAGCCCGTGGAGGTGCCAGTAGACGTATCCGAGAAGCTCCATGCTTCGTTTGGTGGCCGCATAGGGAGAGAGGGGCGCATCGATGGGGTCGTCCTCCCGGAATGGCACACTGGAGCGAGCTCCGTACACCGAAGAGGAGGATGCCAGGATGACGTGCCGCACCCTGTGCCGCCGGGCAGCCTCCAGCACCTGGACCGATCCCAACACGTTGACTCCGGCGTACAGCTCGGGCATCTCGACGGAACGGCGGACTCCGGCCATGGCGGCCAGGTGCACCACCGCGTCGACTGGTCCTCTGGCGAACATCCTCTCGACGGCCTCCGCGTCGCGTATATCTCCGCGAACCAGCTCGAAGCCCGGGTCGCCCATCAGTGCCCTGAGGTTTTCCTGCTTGATTTCGGGAGCGTAGTAGTCGTTGAAGTTGTCAAGGCAGACCACCGTATGGCCCAGGGCCACCAGCCGTTCGCAGGTATGGCTGCCTATGAACCCTGCACCTCCGGTTACCGCTATCCTCACGGGGATTCCCCATCTTGAGCCTTGGACATCACGGTGCCCAACGCGTAGAGGGTGCCCTGATACACGCCCATGGATAGTACGTGCAGGTTGTCGACCAGGTTGTGCACCGACATGGCGGAAACCGCTCCCAGGGCACCCACGGCCAAAGCCCTCCCCAGACCCTTCTGCACTTTCGCGCCTCTCGCGAGGGAAAGGAACCAGTAGCCCAGGAGCCAGAGATAGGCTGCTAACCCGAACACGCCTGTCTCAGCCGCGGCATTTATGTAATAGTTGTGGGCATGGCCTCTGGAAAAGACCCATATACCTACGAAATAATCTTGATAGGCCGCATTGTAGTTGCCTATCCCAACCCCCAGGAGGGGGTTGCTCAGGAACATGTTCAGGCCAGCTTGCCACTGAGACATGCGCTCCGCCACGGCGAAGTTGGCTGGGGTCACCATCTCCTGGGTCACGTCGAAGATGCGCAGCTGGTCCGCGAGGGATGACACCCTCTCCTGTACGATTGGCGGTACCGCCTGAGGCCCTGTCAGCCACAGGATGCCAAGTCCGAAGGCTGCGGCGGCAAGGAACGCCAGGAAGGCCCGTCGGCTGGCGGCCAGCAACATGGCTGCCAGACCTACCAGGGCTCCCAGCCATGCGCCTCTGGAGTAGCTGGCGAGCAGTCCAGCAAGGGTGAGCCCTGAGGCTGCCGCAAGCAGGGCGCAGAGTATGAGGGTTGGTAACCTGCGGCCTCGTGAGCGCTCGGAGAGGAGGTGCGCGGTGGCCGGAGCAAGAAAAGCCAGCGATATCGGGAAAATTTGGCCCAAATAGCCAGCGTAGGAGTTAGGCATCCCGAAGGTCCCAAAGGCCCGGGAGAACTGTTCGCTTATGGCGAAGCTCTGCGGCCCGGCGCCGGTAAAGAACTGGTACAGGCCCAGGGCACCTTCGGCGGCTCCCGATGCAACAGCAATAGCTGCGGCTGCCAGCCACTGGGATGTGGTTCGGAGCGCGGATGTTGCCAAAAGGACCACAAGGAGGAACTGAAGCCACCTGTAGATTTCGGCCAACGAGGACCCAATAGAGCGCGCGCCCAGCATCGACGCCCACATCGCCGCGAGATAAGCCAACAGGGGCAGGATCGCAGCCCTGGTAAGCCTGGGCCTCAGCTGGCCTGACAGGTAGCCCGCCACGAAGACACCCATTGCCAGCGCCGTCGCCAGCTTGTTTGCGGTGACGTTGGTCCCGGCGAAGGGCAGCGCGCCGAGATCCTGCACGGGGACGGAAGCCAACAGCAGGTACACGGCCAATTGCGGGCGTATTAGGCTGAGAAACCCGATGGCCACGGCCAATGGGATGGCCTGCGCGACAGGAAAGGGCCCAAGGGAAACTGCCAGGGCCATCAGGGCTGCCGCCGCGGCAGTGAACTGGGCCTGGGTGAGGCGAAGGCCTCTCAGCGCGGTGACAAGGGGCATCAGTGGGCCGCGGTCTGGTAGCGAAGTCTGCGGAACCATTCTATCGTCGCTGTAAGGCCATCCACGAGGCTCACCTTCGGTTCCCACCCCAGAAGCCTGCGGGCCTTGGTGATATCCGGACAGCGCCTGCTGGGATCGTCGGGCGGCAGAGGCAGATGAACGATAGGAACCTGCGCGCCCACCAGTTCCCTCACCAGGAGAGCTACCTCCATGACCGTCCGCTCATCGGGGTTGCCAAGGTTGATCACTTGGCCTGCCGCTTCCGGAGCCATCATGGCCGCTACGAGGCCTTCCACCATGTCTGTCACGTAGCATAGCGACCTAGTCTGAGTGCCATCGCCGTATACGGTGATGGGCTGACCTTCCAAGGCCTGGTTAATGAAGTTGGGGACCATCCTGCCGTCTTCAACGGCGTTGCGCGGGCCGTAGGTGTTGAAGATCCGCACTATCCGGACGTCCACCTTATAGGTGCGGTGATATTCCATGGTGAGGGATTCGGCGAACCGTTTGCTCTCGTCGTAGCAGCTCCTGGGTCCGACAGGATTGACGTTTCCCCAATAGTCCTCGTGCTGTGGGTGGACCTGGGGGTCGCCGTAAGCTTCCGATGTGGAGGCCAGGAGGAAGCGTGCACCGTGGCGCCGTGCCTGCTCGAGGAGAAGGTAGGTCCCCAGCGCATTCACCAGGTGGGTCTCCACGGGATACTTCCGGTAGCCGACGGGGCTGGCGGGGCTGGCCAGATGGGCTATGATGTCGCACTCGAGCTCAATGGTCTGTGTGACGTCGTGCCTGATAAACTCGAAGTTCGGATGGCCTATCAGGCCAGACAGGTTATCGATGGAGCCGGTCAGCAGGTTGTCGAGCACTATCACGCTGTGCCCCAGCTCAATAAGGGCTTCTGAGAGGTGGGAGCCGATGAAGCCGGCCCCTCCGGTGACCACTATCCTCAATTCTGTGCGACCTCCAGGCCTTTGTCAGAGGTGCTAGGGGCCAAGGCGGCGTTGTGGGAACGGGCGGCTATTGCCACGGCCAGGCCGTAGGATGCCCAGAACATGTAGGCCAGATCCACGGCAAAGAAGGCATTGTCTACCATGCCGTGCACCAGCATGGCGGCTGTGCTGGAAAGGATACCCACTAAGAGCCAACGATCTGTGCCCCAGGCAGTTCGGAGGGCCGAGGCGCCGGTACGGATCAGAAACGCCAGCAACGCGATGCCCGTGACCACGCCGATTATACCCAACCGGGTCCACAGGTCCAGGATCAGGTTGTGAGCATGGGAGGTGTAACGTTCCTCCCAGGCGCCGGGAAGGACGTACTGCGGGTTGTAGTAGTACAGGAACTGATCCAAGCCCAACCCTGTGATGGGGTGATCGCGGATCATGTTAATGGCCGCATGCCAGAGAAGCATGCGCAGGGAGGCGGAGCCAGACCCGAGCTGGAGGAGGTCCCCCAATCGGGCCACCTGCATGATGGCAAGGATGCCCAGGAGTGCTACGGAAGCTAGGGCTCCGGCAAGCGCGAGCCGGCTGCGGCGCAGTGCTAGGGCCCCCACCACCAGGGCCGCTATTGTAGCGATCCAGGCACCCCGGGAGAAGGTGAGGACGAGGCCGGCCAGACAGATGCCTGTGATTCCGAAGGCAGCCAGCCGCCAACGGCTGGCCACCGTCATAGCGAGCACGGCGCCGTAGGGCAGGACCCTATCGAGGTACAGTGCCAAGCTGTTTGGATGTCTGTAGACCGATGTAATGCGGGCCGCACCCTCAGCCATCACTAGGTCGGTGCCCCGCAAGTACTGGACGATGCCCAAACCGGCAACCACGGAAGCGCCCGCCGACAGGCCAGCCAACAGCCACCTGAGGTCGCCGAGCCGCATGCCCAGGGCCAACATGGTCGCGTAGACCAGCATGGGTTCCAAGATGACGGTTCGGTATTCCCTCAGGGCATATTTGAGCCAGTAGGGAGGAGGCACCAAAAGCGAGAGGGTAGCCGTGGCGAGGAAAGCGCCCGGGATGACGATGGCGGTCCAAGGGTGAGCCCTCCATACTTCCGCGCGGGGGGAGCTGGTGTTTCGATCCATGGCGAAGTTTGCCGGCCTTTCCAAAAACAACCGAACCCATCCGCCGGCAACCCAGGAAATGGCCAGGAGTTCCGCGGGGGCGAACTGACCTGCGCCTGTGTCCACCGGGCGGAAAACGAAGCCCAAAGAGGCCAGTACGCCCGCCAAGCCGAGGCCTGGCCAGAGGCATGAAAGGGCGGCGAAAGCCAAAAGTGTGGCAGGGATGGCCTGTCTGATGCTGCCGAGGACCACTATGGAGACCAGAGCCCCGGCGATGATGACCAGGGCCGTTCGACGCCCGGTGTGTCCGTACACCTCTTCGGCCCAGGCCACCGCTCTGGCGAAAGGCCTGCCCGGGGATCTGAGCCCCAGGAGAAGCCCGACACCTATCCTGAGGGCCTTCGCTGCGGGGGCGGACAGGCTGGCCAGCAGGCTAAAGGCGGCCCCAGCAGCCATGAGGAGGCTTGCCGCAATGGCCGTGGTGCTTCCCAAGGGCAAGGGACGTTCGCGTATGAGGTCTATCTCCGCGCTGGCCGGTCGATCCAACGTAAGCTCCACTAGGTGGAGCCCGTCTGGCAGGCCGCGCGCTATGGTGGTTCGGCCCGGGGCCAACGACACCGGTCCTCCCTCGGCTCCATCGATGCGCCATGCCGCGCTGACGGCGCCTCCGGTTTCTTCTGCAATGAGATCTATCCGGTTGGCGTAAGTGGCGAAGCTGAGGGAAGTTGCAGGAACCGTGTATCTACCTATGGCCCATTCCTGGTGCTGGGCGTAGGATGCCAGGGCGTGGTAGGCCGGGCGCGGACGATAGTCAGGCTGGACGATGGCGAAGTACGGGGTGGGGTCACGGGGATCCCTCGGGGCCGAGGCTGGCCACTTGAAGGCCCACACGAACATAGTGGACAGCCAGGGCCACTCGGCTCTGGCCCTGACGTAGCCGTCGACCAAGTACCTAGCTTGTACCTCCTCGGAAACGGAATCGCCCCAGATGGACGGTCTACCGGTCCAATCGGCAGGCAGGGATATCCATGCGTATTCAGCTGCGATGACGGGCTTATGGGCGTCGCCGTAGCGTTCCATGATAGAGCGCACCAGGGCTGGGCGGGAGAAATTGGCCCTGAACAGGTCGGTGCGGCGGTCCTGAGGCGGATAGCCCAGGCCGTATATCATCACCGCCATCACGTCGAAGTAGCGCGAAAGGCCAGCCTGGTAAGCCCGTTCCAGGAATATGAGGTCGTTCAGGTTTTCGGGGCCCAGCTGGTCGGTGGGCGCAAGGCCAGCCATCACCACGGTGGCCTGCGGATCCGCTTCCTTGACGGCCCTGTAGGCTGCGGCCAGCAGGCGGACGTACCCGGCCGGGTCGATGGGCTGATCGTTCCACTCGTTGTGCAGGTTGGGTTCGTTCCATATCTGGTAGTACCTCGGCCTTCCTCGGTACCGTTCGGCTACGCGCCTCACGAAGTTCGCGAAGGTGGCATAGTCATCTGGAGGGCCGGTGGAGTCTGGCCTGCTGGTGGCAAGGCCCTTCTGCCGGGCCCAGGCCGGCGGCCGGTCCAGACGGATCAAAAGGTTAAGGCCCAGTCTGTCGGCTTCCGAAACTATCAGATCGTACTTGCTCCAGGTGCTGACCTTGCCGCCCCGGGTATCGGACCTTTCGAAGGTGCCTGGGAGGGGTTCCAGGTCCTCCCAGGGGAACTCCTGACGCACCCAGGTGAAACCTCCGGCCCGGACCATCTCGAGGGTGCGCTTGATGCTTTCGGGATCGGTCTCCCGGTCCAGAAAGGTGTTCACCCCCATCCCATTCCCTGGGAGACGAGGGGTCGGGGCGTCGTGCTCCCCGTAATCGACGCCCCTGTACAGGTAGCTGTCCAGGTACAGGGCGCTGGAGAGCACGGCCAGGGAGAGGATTAGAAGGCCTAGGGAAAGGAGCCGGCGAGTCATGCCAAGAGTATAGCAGATTGGTATAATTGCGACCGCCGGAGTCTAGGGGGTGAACAGTTTGGCGGCCGGTATAAGGCGCTGGCTACCAGCTGCTCTGCTGGCTGCATCCGATGGCCTTTTAATCTACCTTGGTCTGACCCTCGCCTATCTACTTCGTTACGACCTTGAGCTTGGCCCGGAAGTTGCCGCAGAGAACTACGTGCCCTACACCGAGTTTGTGCCCATAGGGCTCATCCTGGCGGCACTGGGCATGATGGTTCTTCTGCTGAGGGGTCATTACAGGCGTGGTAGGTTTCAAGGGTTCATAGATGAGGCGGTTTCGCTGGCGGCCGGCCTCACGACAGCCGTGGCCGTGATGATCGTCATCGTGTTCGCTGCCCGGGGGTTCTACTATTCGCGCCTGGTGTTCGTATATGCCTGGACGGTCGGCATCGGCCTAGTGGTGACCGAGCGTGCTATCCTCCACGTCCTTCGCCGCCAACTGCTGAGGAGGGGGATAGGCACAAGGACAGTGGTGGTAGTAGGGGCCGGATCGGCCGGGCGCAAGGTGATGCGGAACATCCTTTCACAGCCGAAACTGGGATACAAGCTGATGGGCTTCTTCGACGATGCCTCCGAGCCCATCGATGAGGCCATATTGCTTGACCTTCCGCAAACGGCTGATCCGCCCAGGTACTTGGGCCACAGCCAGGACCTGCCCGCCGTACTGAAGGGCGGAGTGGACACGGTGATCCTGGCCCTCCCGTCCAGCTCCCATGCCACGGTCTACAGCCTCGTGGAGCACTGCCGATCCCACGGCATGGAGGTGCTGGTAGTGCCGGATGTCTACGAGCTCAGCTTCGATGCCGTCCGTTTGGACAACCTCAGCGACGTGCCCCTAATCGCTATCAAGGACGTGGGCATAAGGGGGTGGAGGCTCTTCCTCAAGAGGGGCATGGACATCTTGCTCACCCTGGTGGTTGGCTGTGTTGCCCTGATACCTTGTATATTCATCGCACTGGCCATCAAGCTCGATTCGCCGGGGCCAGTGCTGTTCCGCCAGCGCAGGGTAGGCAAGGGTGGAAGGGTGTTCACCCTTTACAAGTTCCGCTCCATGAAGGTCGGTGCGGAGGCAGAACGGCCTCTGTTGGAGGCGTTCAACGAGGCCAGGGGTCCCATATTTAAGATGCGGAACGATCCTCGCCTCACCAGGGTCGGTAAGTTCATACGGCGCTGGAGCCTGGACGAGCTGCCGCAGCTGATCAACGTTCTACTTGGTCAGATGAGCTGGGTTGGGCCCAGGCCGCCGGTCCCAGAGGAGGTCGAGAAGTACGAGCAGTGGCACCTGCGCCGGCTGGAGGTGACCCCAGGGCTCACGGGCCTGTGGCAGGTGAACGGCCGCAGTCTGCTTTCCTTCGACGAAATGGTGAAGCTTGATCTCTACTACGCCGAAAACTGGTCACTGACGCTCGACGTGAAGATACTTCTGCGGAGCATACCGGCCGTGCTGACCGGGCGAGGGGCCTTCTGACCTCCATGCGCACGGCGCTGGTCCACGATTACCTCAACCAGTGGGGCGGAGCTGAGCGCGTGCTCCTCGAGCTCCACAGGCTCTTTCCCGAGGCCCCCATCTACACCTCCATGTGGGACCGCACTAAACTGAACATATTCGGTTCCGCCGCCGTTTTCACCAGTTTCCTGGACAGGATGCCCATGGCCCACAGGAAACACCAGCTGTACCTTCTGTTGTACCCGTTGGTTTTCCGGAGGCTCCGTCCAGAGTGCGAGCTGTTGATATCCAGCAGCAGTGCCTTCGCAAAAGGCGTCCGTAAGGGCGATGGCACCATCCATATCTGTTACTGCCACAGCCCCATGAGGTTCGCCTGGAACTACCGAGAATATGTGGCCCGGGAACCGATCTCATCGGCCGTAGTGGCGGCGCTGGCCTTGGTGATGCCTATCCTGCGCCGTTGGGACCGCGCGACTGCGGGGGAAGTCGATAGGTTTATAGCCAATTCCGGGGTCGTTGCCGAAAGGATAAGGCGCTTCTACGGCAGGGAGGCCGTGGTCGTTTATCCCCCTGTCGACGTGGAAAGTTACAGGATGGCGGACGGCCCGGGCGAGTTTTTCCTGATAGTGTCGCGGTTGGTGCCCTACAAGCGTCTAGATGTGGCGATCGAGGCCTTCAACCAGCTTGGCTGGCCTCTTGTGGTGGTGGGTGAGGGCAGGTACGGTGTATCCTTGAGGCAGATGGCCGGGCCCAACGTGCTCTTCCTTGGACGGGTGGACGACGCTTCCCTCAGGGAGCTCTACTCGAGGGCGAAGGCGCTCGTCTTCCCAGGCGAGGAAGACTTCGGCATAGCGCCCATCGAGGCGATGGCCTCGGGCCGTCCGGTCGTCGCCTATGCGAGAGGTGGCGCCACAGAGACCGTGGTGGACGGCGTTACGGGAAGGCTGTTCCATGCCCAGACGCCGGAAGCGCTCGTGGAGGTCCTGGTGTCCTTCGATCCACGGGGGTATGACCCCCGAGTGGTGAGGGCTCACGCCCTGAACTTCGACACAAAAGTGTTTCGGCAGAGGATAATGGAGCAGGTTGCTGAGGCGACAGGGTTCGGGCCTGTATCGGAGAGGAGCGATCGATGGAGCTGAGACGTTATTGGCAGCTCCTGTGGCGGCGTAAGACTGTCGCCGCTGTGGTGCTGGCTGTGGGCGTTGCGGCAAGCCTGTATTCTTACTTGACAGCTCCGAGATTGTACTCGGCTACGGCTAAGGTGGTGATACACCAGATCCCCAGCCCGGTCAGCTCCCTCTACTACGACTACGATCGCTACTACAACTGGTTGGCCTCCGAGTACCTTATCGATGATATGACCCAGATAGTGCGCGGGAACGTGTTCTTGAACGACGTGGTCAGCCAGGAGTGGGCACGGCGGTTGGGGCTCTCCCCCGATGCGGTTGCTGGAGCTGTGGCCGTCGAGAGGACCCATAGGATCCTCTCGGTTTCGACGACGTGGAACGACCCGACCGTTGCGGTGCAGTTGGCCAACGGCATAGCTGAAAGCCTGGTAGCCAACAGGATGAAGTACTTTGGACGGCCCGGCACCGACGACGCGGCAGTAGCGGTGGTGCAACGGGCAGACGGTGCGAGCGAAAACACCATGCGGAGGTTGCTGGAACTTGCCGTAAAGCTGGTGGCAGTGATCGCGCTGGCCGTGGGCGTAGCTATGCTAGTGGACTACCTGGACGACAGCGTCAAGACTGGCTCGGAGGTGGAGGGGGTGTTGGGGCTCCAGCTGTTGTCGGAGATACCCCCTGAGCGCAGGTGGTTCCTGTGAACGTGCTGGAGGGCGTCACCTTCCGGGACATCGCCGACACGGTCAGACGTTACTGGTACGTTCTGGCGCTGGCTGGCCTCCTTGGTATGGGTGCCGCCTACGCCTTCAGCAGGGCGCAGACACCCCTTTACAGGGCCTCGGTCGTCCTCCTCGCCCGTCCGAATCGGGCCGACTACTCCTTGGACCTGTTCTTGAAATCGAGGCTCAACTCCTTCAAGGCCGTGCTCACATCCAGGGAGCTGGCGGCGGAGGTGGTCAGGCGCACGCGCGTCGACCTTTCGCCCGAGCAGGTGGCCGGCCAGGTGCGGGTGGTTCCCAATCCTGACGAGAGCACTATATTGGTCACCGTCGACGATACACTGCCACAGCAGGCGCGGGCTATAGCCAATGCCCTTGCCGATGCCTTTGTGGAGCGGGTTCAGGCCGAAAATTTACAGCTGCCGCCTAGCGACCTGAAGGTCGACATCCAGAAGGTCGATGCCCCTCTTTTGCCGGAAAGTCCAGTATCGCCGAACACCCTCACGAATGCTCTCGCTGGGTTGCTGGTGGGGCTCACCTCGGGCGTGTTGGGTTTGGCCCTTTGGGGTATTCTAGACGGTACCCTCAGACGTGTGGAGGATGTGGAACGGTGCCTGCAGCTTCGGGTGCTGGCAGCCATACCTCCGTCGCGGCAGAAAGGCCTGCAGGTGTTGGAGAGTCCTCGCGCGGCCGAGGCGGCCAGGTTACCTAAAGGGGGTTGAAGCTTTGAGCGGTTATCTGAAGGAGCTTGCGGTGGTAGGGCAGCCGCACTCAAGGTTAGCCGAGGCCTACCGAGCTTTGCTGGCATCCCTCTTGATGTTGGAGAGCGGGGAGCCCCTCAGGGTGTTGGGGATAGCCAGCCCGGGGTTGGAGGTCTCGCGGGTTTCGGTGGCCTGCAATTTGGCGGCTCTCCTGGCCCTGGGCGGGGCCCGCACGTTGGTAGTGGATGCCGACCTTCGTCGCCCTGCGGCCCACTCGGTGTGCGGCACCTCCGGCTCCCCCGGGGTCTTTGACTGCCTGCAAGGGGCACCGCCTGAGCCGTTGGTTGCATCCACCGAGCTGGAGGGGCTGTACGTGCTGGCAGCTGGGGCGCCGGGACGGATCGTACCGGATGTTGTGGCCTTCCAGAGGGCCTCTCCCCTGCTGGCTGGTTTGTTCGAGGCCTTCGACCGCGTGGTCCTGATACTCCCGCCCGTGCTGGGCGCCAGCGAGGGGTTGGTGTGCGCCCGTTGGGCCCAGGGCGTGATCCTGGTCGTGGAGGCCTACCGGACCAAGAGGGATCTTGCTCTGAGGGCAAAGGAACTGTTGGGCATGGGGCAGGTGAAGTTGATCGGCGCAGTCCTGGCCAATGCCCGGGATGCTTCGACCCCCCTCCAGTATTAGCCCTTCCGTATCGTGACTGGACCGTCAGGGCTCGAACCACTTCAGTTCCAGCTCATTGAGCTTGCCGTCGCGCTGTAGGGCCCTTAGAGCCGCGTTCAGCCGTGACAGAAGCTGATGGCTGTCGGCCCGTGTAGCTATGACGTAGGGAACCGACTCCACGACGGCAATCCTTTTGAGCCTGTTGTGGAGCGAGTACCATGAGGCGGCCACGCCGTCCAGTAGGGCAGCGTCGGCATCTCCCGCAATGGTGGCTTGCGCAGCCTCCCGCGCAGTGTCGAAGGTAAGGAGCGCGAGGGTAACGCCCTGCCTCTGGAGCTTGCGGGCCACCCTGTGGGCGTCGGTGCCGAGCTCAACGGCCACCCTTCTGCCGTTCAGGTCTCTCACTCCAGCTAACCTGCTGGAGGGTGGCACCAGGAGCACGGTCCCAGCCTCCAGGTAGGGGCCCGTGTAACCTATTTCCTTGCGGTATTCTGGGACAGGTACCAGGGAAGAGAGCACCATGTCGACCTGGTTGAGCCGGAGGGCATCGAAATAGCTGTCCATGCCCGTGGGAACGATCTCAACGTCGAGGCCAAGGGTCTGGCCTATAAGCTCTGCCAGATCGGCATCGAAGCCGCGGATCTGACCGTTCTCCCAAAACTCGAAGGGCCTGTAACTGGGGTCCATGCCCACCCGAAGGACGCGCCTCTCCTGGATGCTCTTCCATCCGGGGTCGTCGGCCGGACCGAGGGCCAGCTGCTGGCCGATGGCTATGGAGGCTGCGGCCAGGGCGATGAGCGCTTCGGCCCATGGAAATTGGCTAGGGAACTTGGCCATGGGTGTAGTCTCTCACCGCCTCAAAGATGGGCTTCGGGGTGAAGTCGTCGTCGACGAAGGTGTAATTGTCCTGATAGGTGTAGGTTGGCCTGTAGAAACGGAACGCCCACAGGCACATGGCCTTGAGCCAAGGCCAATTTTTCCAGGCCAGGTCGTAGGCCTGGATGGTGAACCTTATACGCTGGGACGGGGATACCGAGTAGATCCAGCGCCTGCTGTCGTTCCAGCCGCCCTCGGTAATGAGGAAAGGCTTTGAGCCGGCGCCGTGCTGGACGGCGATCTGATGGAGCAGTTCGACCCTCCGGAAGTTGATCCTGTCAGGCGCGGGAGGGTCGTCCGGCGGCAGGTTTAGGCCGTAGCTGTGGACGGCAAAGGCATCCACGGAGCTCCCTGCGCCGGCCTCGAGGGCCCGATCGAGGAAGAGAAGGTCGTTCAGCCCCGCGGGGCTGCCGGGCGGCTCCAGGGTGGGTGCCAGGCCGGCGAAAGCTACCTGCACGTTGGGTGCTGCGCTCTTCACGGCCGCGTAGGTTATGGAGAGCAACCTTTCATATGCCTCAGGATCTACAGGCCTGAAGCCCCATTCGAAGGAGAGGTTGGGCTCGTTCCATATCACCAGGTAGGCTAGTGCCCCCTCGTAGCGTCTGGCGAAGGCTGCAGCGAAGTTGGCGAAATCCCTGTAGTGCTCCTCATCGAGGTACTTGGAGGTGGTGCCAAGTGGCCTTGCCCATGCTGGCACACCGTCCAGCCGCGCGATGAGCTGGAGGTTGCGCCGACGGGCCTCGCTCACCACCAGATCCGAGTGGGACCAGTCGAAGTGGTCTGGACCTCGGGGCTGCAGGTGGTCCCACGGGAAGTACTCTACCACCCAGCGGGCGCCCATATCCTTGAGCATGTCGAAGGTGCGCTGTATCTTGGCTGGGTCGGGTTCGTCCGTGAGCCGCGTGTGAAGGCCCACGAGGGGGTTGGTGGTCGGCCCTCCGGCGGATTGAGGTGGGGGTGCGGTCTGCCCGGAGGATGGCCTAGGCCACTCCAACTGGGAGGCTGCTTGAGCGATTATGAGTACCATGATTATGAGGGCTATCCAGAAGGCGGGTCGCCGCATCTGTCGGGCTGGCCTAAGGAGGAAACACCTTGAGATTCGATATCTTTACCCTGTTCCCCGGCATGTTCCAGGGGGTCTTCGAATATAGCATAATCGGCCGAGCGGTGCGGGAGGGCAGGCTGGAGATACACGTCCACAACATCAGAGATTACGCCCAGGACAGGCACCGCGTGACGGACGACTATCCCTACGGTGGTGGGCCGGGAATGGTCATGAAGCCTGAGCCGATATTCCTGGCCGTGGAGACCGTTATGGGAACCGACCGCGGCCCAGACGCGCCGGTTATATTGACCACTCCATCCGGAAGGCTTTTCAAGCAGTCCATAGCTCGAGAGCTTGCCGGGAAAAGGCGGGTGGGGATAATTTGCGGCCACTACGAGGGCGTGGATGAGCGGGTGAGGCTTCACCTTGCTACCGACGAGCTGTCCATTGGCGACTACGTCCTGACTGGGGGCGAGATCCCTGCCATGGTGATAGTGGACGCCGTGGCAAGGCTCCTGCCGGGTGCAATTAGCCCGGACTCCGTGGCGGAGGAGAGCTTCTCCCAGGGACTGTTGGAATACCCTCAGTACACGAGGCCGGCGGAGTTTCGGGGTTGGAGGGTCCCGGAGATCCTGCTCTCTGGGCATCACGCACAGATAGCCCGTTGGCGAAGGGGTTGGGCGTTGCTCAGAACGCTGGAAAGGCGGCCGGACCTACTTTCGTGGGGACAACTCTCCGAAGAGGACCGGCGGCTGGTCGAATGGGTCAGGTCTCTGGGTCAGTGAGCTGAACCACCTGCGAGTCCGGCCTGAGGAGACACAGGAACTCTACGACCGATCGAATGACGTTGTCCGGCGTGGAGGCGCCCGCGGTGATGCCCACCGTCCCTATCCCCTCGAGCCACCGAGGGTCGATCTCCTCGGGCCGTTCGATGTGGTATGCCTGAGTCCCTTCCTGCAGGGCCAACTCGGCCAGGTGTCGGGTATTGGCGCTCTCCCTTCCTCCTACTACAATCACCAGGTCTGCCTGATGGGCAAGCTCGATAACAGCGTCCTGTCGGTCAATGGTGGGCTTGCAGATGGTGTTGTGGACCTTAAACTCCTTGATCCTCGGGGAATATTTGGCCATGACCTGATGGGCGAACTCCAGAAAGTGGTGGACGTTTCGGGTCGTCTGAGATATCACTGCCACTTTGCGGAGCCTGTTGGGCACTGTCGGGGGCAACTGGCTGACGTCGGTAGCGGCGCAGGAGTTTTCGCCTGCCCAGCCGATCACTCCCTTGACCTCAGGATGGGCGCTGTCCCCATAGACCACTACCCAGTACCCGGCCTGGGTCAGCTGACGCGCCAGCTGTTGCACTTCGGTGACCAATGGGCAGGTAGTGTCGATCAGCTCCAGCTGTCGGGCCCGTACCGCTTCGGCCACCTGAGGGCCTGCCCCGTGCGCGGTGATGGCCACTGCGGTAGTCCCATCGTCCTGGGGTATGGCCTCGGACACGTAAGCCCCTCGCCGCTCCAACTCCTCCACGACCTGGGGGTTGTGCACGAGGGTGCCCAGAGTGGCTATCCTCTGGTGGCTCTGCAGGGCCCTGTCTATTACTTTTATTGTGTGCTTCACGCCGAAGCAGAAGCCCATCTCGCGGGCCAGCTTGATTATCATCGCCCAGACCTTCCAAAGGGAGTAACTGGTCTGAGGAATAATAACATGGGTACATCCGAGAGACAAACCCGGCACCGGGATTCCCAGCTTACCTGATGGAAGGCTCAGCGGGCTGTGGTAGAGTGGCATTCAAGGATGCATAGGGAGGTCAGGGGTTGGCGGTAATCGGGACTGCTGGCCATGTGGACCATGGGAAGTCGACCCTGGTCAAGGCCCTTACGGGGATCGATCCGGACCGCCTCAAGGAAGAAAAGGTCAGGGAGATGACCATAGACCTGGGCTTTGCGTGGCTGATCTTGCCCAGCGGCGCGGAGGTCAGCATAGTGGACGTGCCTGGCCACGAAAGGTTCATCCGGAACATGCTGGCCGGGGCCGGCGGCATAGACCTTGCCCTGCTGGTGGTGGCCGCCGATGAAGGCCCGATGCCCCAGACTGTCGAGCACCTGGACATCCTGCGGTTCCTCGAGATCCCGAAGATGGTGGTAGCTCTGACCAAGATCGATCTGGTGGACGAAGGGTGGCTGAACTTGGTGTCCGAGGAGGTGCAGGGCCTTCTCGAAGATACTCCCTACGGGGGCTCCAGGATGGTTCCTGTTTCGGCCCGCACAGGGGAGGGGCTGTCATCTCTGGTGGAGGCGCTCGATGCCGCGCTCCGAGAGATTCCGGCAGCTCGGGACATCGGTCGACCCAGGCTACCCATCGACCGAGCGTTCACCGTGGCTGGGTTCGGTACCGTGGTCACAGGCACGTTGACGGGGGGCACCCTGAGGGTTGGACAGGAGGTGGAGATCTCCCCCGACGGCATTCGAGCGCGCATCCGAGGTCTGCAGAGCCATCGGAAAAGGGTGGAGGTTGCACTGCCGGGCACCAGGGTGGCGATAAACCTGGCGGGTGTGGACGTGGAACAGCTCAGGCGCGGGATGGTGGTGACGGTGCCGGGCATGGCGTTGGTCACGCAGCGCTTCTTCGCGTTAATCAGACCCACACCCTCGTCGCCCCTTCAGCTCAGGTCGGGTCTGGAACTGGAGTGCTACGTAGGCACTGCAGAAACCATGGCCAGGATCCGTCTTCTTGAGGAGAGCGCCCCCCAATCCGGCAACCCCGTCCTGGTGGAGCTCAGCCTCTCGAGGCCGTTGGCCGTGCAGATGGGCGATCGCTTCATACTACGTCGGCCCTCGCCAAGCTTGACGGTCGCGGGAGGGGTCGTCCTGGACGCCCGGCCGGTTGAGAGGGGTCGCAGGGTGCAGCTGGTGACGCGGCTCCGGACCCTTGAGGTCGGTTCGGCTGAAGCCAAGGTAATGGGCATGCTGCCCTCAAGGGGTGCTATCCAGGTGGGCACCCTGTGGCGTCTGGTGGACATCGCGACTGCCGAGTTCAGCGAAGTGGTGGATCGAATAGTCGGTGAGGGCAAGGTGCTGCGCTTGGGCGAGGGCCCCGAGGCATGGCTCCTCGCCCCTTCGGCTTGGGCCTCCATACGCGAGCAGATCGCCAGAGAACTAGAACGCTACCACCGACAGCACCCCATGCGGCCAGGCATGCCTAGGGAGCAGTTGAGGAGCCTCCTCAGGCTGGATCCTAGGCTCGCCGCGGTGGTGATCGATAGGGCCCGCAAGGAGGGCCTCCTGGTGGACGAGGGCAGCGTGGTGCGCCTTCCTTCGCACTCAGTTAGGCTCAGCGCGGAGCAGCAGGAGGTGGCCAGCCGCTTCCTGGCTGCCCTGAAGAGCAGTCCTTTCAACCCGCCCTCGCCGGAGGAGTTCGGTGTTGGACCGGCCCTCCTGGCGGTCCTGGAGAGCTCCGGGGAAGTGATCGCCGTCGCAGAGGGCATCGTGTTCCACAGGGAGGCCCTTCGAGCGGCGGTCGATGCGGTGTACCGCGCCCTTGACGAGAGGGGCTCCATCACAGTAGCCGAGCTGCGCGACAGGCTAGGAACGAGCAGGAAGTTCGCCCTGGCCTTGCTGGAGTATATGGATCAGAAGAGGATCACGGCACGAGTCGGGGATGTCCATGTCAGGAGGTAGTTTGACTGGAGCCTGTCGGTGCGGTTATGATGGCCCGGAAGGTCGTGCACTGGTGCAGTGGGCTCAAAGGCGTGGAAACCTCACGGCTGAACCATCGGGGTGAATCCGGGTGAGCAAGCGATCAGCGCTCCTCTGGCTATCGATAGCGGGCCTGGCCATAGGTGCCGTATGGCTAGACCGGAAGGCCAGGATGTATTCGGCAGGGATGGTGCCACCCCTCATTGACTGGCCGAAGGTCAGGGAGCTCGCCCAGTCTCTGGTGAAGGACGGGCGACTGCCGGAAGCTGCCAAGGCCGAGCTGGACACCATCTACCGCGACCTTGTGGACCGCTCGGTGATCGAGATAGCGGCCTATACCGGCCTGAGACCGCCTCCCCGGCCCGTTCGGGTGTCTGCCTTCGACAGGCTGGAGTGGATAGATGCCAACATAGCTGCCTTCCAGAGACTTCTCGACCCTGTCGAGAGGATCCATACGCACATATCGATGGAGCGGCCGTGGACCGGCGCGCTCATGGGCGGGATCAACCGCTTCGTGCTGTCCCACGAGATAGGGTTCCTGCTCGGGTACCTGGCCCAAAGGGTCTTAGGTCAGTACGACGTGGCGATCCTCGGGACGGGGCCCGTGCAGACAGGTCAGCTCTACTTCGTCGAGCCGAACATCACGTATATGGTGGCCCAGCTCGGGGTGCCTGCCGACCACCTGCGGCTGTGGATCGCGCTGCACGAGGCTAGCCATGTCTTCGAGTTCGAGGGAAACGACTGGCTAGTCGGCCACTTCAATCACCTTCTGGAGAGATACTTCGCTGCCGCCGCCGAGGAACTCAGCGGGAACGGTCTCAGGCGGGCAATGGAGACTTGGTCGCGGGCTGTGGACAACGTGCTCCGCGGCCAGCCGTTGATCGAGGCCGTGCTCTCACCCAGGCAGCTGGCGCTCTTCCACACCTTGCAGGCCCTACTGGCCGTGATCGAGGGATACAGCAACTACGTGATGAACGCGTTGGGGATGCGCCTAATACCGGAGTTCGAGGAGATCAAGGCCAGGTTCGAAGCCAGGCGCCAGTACCGGTCGGCCCCCGAGCAGCTGTTTGTCAGGCTCACGGGGCTGTCCTTGAAGCTGGAACAGTACCGATTGGGCGAGGCCTTCGTTTCGGAGGCTGTTTCCAAGAAGGGCTTGGGCTTTGTGAATCGTCTGTGGGAGGGACCCCAGTATCTACCTACCCTCGATGAGCTAAGGAGGCCGCATATATGGATCCACAGGGTGGAGAGCATGTGAGGGAGGCGTCTCGCTACGAGGAGCTCTTGAAGAAGGACCGCTACACGGTCCACGAGGTTGCTGAGCTGTTCAGCCTCGGGGAGGACGTAATTCGCCATGCCGTCTTCTCGGGAGAGCTCCAGGCCGAGAGGGCGGGCCACGACATCTTGTATATAGAGAGGCACCACCTCATCAAGTGGCTGAGGGGGCTTCGGGGCAAGTAGAGCTGCAGGATGGGCATATGTTGATGGGAGAACTGCTCCGACAGGTAGAGGCGAGGCTGGCGAAACACGAAGCCGAGGCGGCGCTTGACATGCTTCAGCAGGCTTTGGCCTTCTACCCTTCGGCCTGGATTCTTCGGCGAGCCCTTGTGTTTGCTCTTTTAGCACTGGGCCGGGGCGAGGAAACCGTACAGGCCGCGGGTCGGGCCCTGGACCTACAGCCTATGGACGCCGAGCTGTGGCGACTGGTTGCCGAGCTGACCCTTCAGTCTAACCCTGAAGGGGCGTCGAGGGCCGTGCGCAACGCTCTGCTCTTTGCGCCCCTGGATGTGCGTCTGCAGGAGCTGGCGAAGGCCTCGGGTCATGACTCGCTCCTCTACTCCGGCCTGCGGCTCGCATGGCTGCACCTCTACCAGGGGATGTACGACCTTGCGGCGGCCGAGCTGCTGGAGGCCGAGGAGGAGGACGCCCTGTTGGCGAGGTTGGGGCTCATGGAGGTGGCCTGGCGGCGCAGCAGCGATCTGCGCGAGGCGGCATCCATCGCCAAGGGCCTCCTGCAGCTGAAACCGCACCTTCTGCCGGCGGTAGCTGTGTTGGCCGCTGATGCCAGGCAGAGGGGCGTGGCGCCGGAATTCGAGGGATGGCTCGGCCTCCTCAGGGACCTGGACCCAGATGGATCGGGCACGGCAAGCTGCATGCGAGAGTTCCTCGAGGCACATCCCCTCCCTGAGCTGAGGGGCCAGGCGGTGGACCTTCCCGTTCAGGAGCCCCTGGGGAGGGAGGACCTGGAGGTCCTTCAGCAGTTGGACCAGCAGCTCGATGTGGAGCTGATGTCCCTGACGGTTCCCGAAGGCCACAGCCTAGTGGACCTGGAGGAGGTGGAGGCGGCCGTTGAGGAAGCCGAGGCCCTCGCTTCACAGGCTCTCGGGCAGTCACAAGCTTCGGAAGCCGCCGTGGAGCTCCCTACAGGAGGCGTCGAGGAACAGGTTGTGGACGCGCGAGGCGCGCCGCCGGAGCCTGCCGAGGCCGGGGAGACAGCCTCTGAGCTGGCCGCGCCGATGGAGCACGAGCGGGCCGGCACAGGCGAGGAGGGGACCGTGCCACAAACGGTTGCGCAGATCGAGGAGCCGGAGGCCGAGCTTGCGACCGTGAGCGAGCTGGTCCGTTTCGGCGGGTTTGACTTGCACCGACTGGGACGGCGCATGTGGAGCTGTCCGGCCGAGGAGCTCGAAGGGCTGGTCAGTTACCTACGCACCGCCCCAGAGGTGCCCTTCGAGGTTCGCCACCGACTCCTTGCCATGGCCTACTGCCGCATGGGCCTTGGCCTAGAGGCGGCGGGGGAGGTAGTGATCTCCCTGCGCCAGAGGCGTACAGTTGGTCCGAGGAAGTAACGTTAGGAGGTAGGTTTGGAGAGGACGCTCGTAATCGTCAAACCCGATGCCGTTCAGAGGGGCCTCATTGGAGAGATACTGAGGAGGTTCGAAGCCCGGGGGCTTCGGATCGTTGCGCTGAAGATGATGTGGTTGGACCGGGCGCTTGCGGAGCGCCACTATGAAGTGCATAGGGACAAACCCTTTTTCCCAGGCCTGATCGCGTACATTACGTCGGCTCCCGTAGTGGTGGGGGTCCTGGAGGGCACCAGGGCCGTGGAGACAGTGCGCGCTACCATGGGGGCCACCGACCCTCTGAGGGCCCAGCCGGGCACCATCCGCGGAGATCTGGCCATGGAGATAGGCCGCAACCTAGTGCACGGGTCCGACTCCTTGGAGACCGCGGAGCGCGAAATATCCCTCTTTTTCAGCCCGGAGGAGGTAGTAAAGTACGAGCGGGATGTAGATCCCTGGGTGTACGAGCCGGGACGTCAGCTGTGAGCAAGCCTGGCCGGCGAGAAGGGCGTGAGGTCCAGAGGTGACGTTCCGGTAAGCACCAGGTCGGCCACAGCAGCCGCCGTGGATGGGGTGAGCAATATGCCGTTCCTATGGTGGCCGGTGGCTATCAGCAGGCCCTCCAAGCCTGGCCAGGCACCTATGATGGGCGTCCTGTCCGGCGACGCTGGTCGGAAACCCGCCCGCATTGCCCTGAACTGGGCTTCCGCCAGGGCCGGCACAAGGTGCAGGCCTGCGGCAATTACCTGATGTGCTCCCGCTGCGGTGGGCTCTGAGTTGAAGCCAGCCGCCTCCTCTGTGGCACCCACCAACACCGAGCCGTCGCCCCGGGGCACGATGTATCCGCGGTGGCTGAAGATCACCGTCTTGAGCATCAGGGCCGGGGCGAAGAGCTCTGCGAGCTGTCCCTTCACGGGAGCCACGGGAAGGTCGATTCCGGCTGAACAGACTATCTCAGCTGACCATGCTCCGGCTGCCACTATCGTCACGTCCGCGGCCTGAAGGGTTCCATCGGCCAACCTCACTCCCAAAACGCGGCCGTCAGACGAAGCGAGCCCGGTGGCGTGGGTTTCCGAGCGAGACACAACGCCGGAGAGGGCACAGGCTCGCACCAGGGCTTCCAGGAGTCTCCCAGTGTGAACCTGTGCCTCGTCGGCCGAGAACACGGCCATAGGGATCGAGGCGGACAAATGGGGCTCGAAGGTGCGGACCTCCGGGCCCCGGAGGACCTCCAGCCGCAGGCCCGAGGCTCTCTGCCTCTCCAACCTCTGGAGCACAAGGCTGGCCTCGTCCTCGTCCCAGACCACGCGGAGGATGCCGTCCTGTCTGAGCCCCACGTCGATCCCAGTGAGTTCCTTGAGCTCGCGGCAGAACTCTGGGTACATGCGGAGGGAGGAGATGGCGAAGTCAAGGCGGGGGCCAGGCTCGATGCCCTCGGCCAGGGGTGCCAGCATGCCAGCCCCGGCTGCCGAGGCAGTCCCCTGGAGGCCAGCTCGTTCTACCAGGTGGACCTCAACGTTCCTTTGTGCCAGACGCCATGCGATGGACCGGCCTATGAGGCCGCCCCCAACCACTACAACCCTCATAGCCATCCACCTGGGCTGCGGTATCTAGCCCAATGATACTCCGCTTGTTGACCGCTTGGGTAGCCTAGAGGGTCGGAGGCTTTCAGCTGGGGGTGATGTGGGTGCCCGCCCTGCCGTGTACGGCCGCCTCCAGGTGGTCGGGATCGGTAATGATGACCTCCTTGCCGCCGCGCTCCAGGAAGTAGATGGCGGCTTCCACTTTGGGGCCCATGCTACCCGCGGCGAAGTGGCCTTCGGCAAGGTAGCGTTTGGCCTCCTCCAGGGTCATGTGGTCCAGATCGACCTGGTTGGGCTTCTTGTAGTTGAGGGCCACCTTTTCGACGGCCGTGGAGATTATCATCATGTCGGCTTCCATGCCGACGGCGAGCAGTGCCGAAGCCCTGTCCTTATCGATGACGGCCGCCACGCCCTCGAGTTCGCCGCGCCCGTTGCGGATCACAGGGATGCCGCCTCCCCCTACGCCCACTACTATAAACCCGTTCTCCACCAGGTGCCTGATGACAGGTAGCTCAACGATCTCGCGGGGCTGAGGGGAGGGCACCACTCGCCGCCAACCTCTGCCGGCATCTTCCACCATCACCCAACCGTCCTCTCTCATGCGTTTCTCGGCGTCCTCTTTGCTGTAAAATGGGCCTATGGGCTTGGTGGGGTTTTGAAAGGCGGGGTCGTCGCGGTCGACCACCACCTGGGTGATCACCGTGGCCGCCGTGCGGTTTATACCTCTCAGCCTGAATTCGTTGGCCAGGGCCTGTTGGAGCCAGTATCCAATGGCCCCCTGTGTGTCAGCGCCCAGGGTGTCCAGTGGCACCGGGTGGACGGTGGGTCGGGCAAGCTCCGAGCGCAGAAGCATAAATCCTACCTGTGGGCCGTTGCCGTGGGTGATGACGACGTTGTACCCTTCCTCTATGAGGCTTGCGATGTGCTTGCAGGTGTCCCGCGCTGCCTGCATCTGCTGGTGTATCTCTACTTGGTTGTCGCGGATCAGGGAATTGCCGCCGATGGCAATGACAGCCTTCTTCGCCATGTACACCTCTCAAGCACCATTTAAAAAATTTGGCCACATTTTACCACAGGAGCCATGTTCACGCCACTGGTGAGGCTGAGGGACATCTTTGAGAGGGCCTTTCCTGCTGGCACCTCGATACTGGCGGGAGCTGGCGGGCTGGAGAGGGAGGTGCATTGGGCCATATCGCTGCGCTGGAACCCGCCGGCCTTTCCGGGCCTTCGCCCCTCGGAGATCGTGCTGGTGTCTTTGGAGGGTTTGCGCCGCAGCCATACGGGTGTCACGGACCTGCATCTGGTGCAGCGCATGGCGGAGAAATCGGTGGCCTGCGTGGTGGTCGATGGGACGATTTCGGCGGAGGCGGTGGCCAGGGCTGAAGGCGCTGGCCTGGTGGTCCTCCAGGTTCCCGAGGGCACGCGGCTGGCCGAGCTGGAATCGGAGATCAACAGGGCCGTGTCCGAGGCGCGGTCGGACCAGTACAGGGCGAGCCTGGAGGTGAGCAACAGCCTCACCAGGGCGGCTGCCCTTGGTTCCGGGGCGTGTCCGGTAGTCGCTGCCCTTGCTGAGACGACGGGTCTCCCCGCTGCCTACTTGGACGCCTACGGAACTCTGCATTGCCGTGCCGGGGACGGGTGGGTTGGCCTGGCTTCTGGGTGGGAGATGGCGGTGTTGCAGAAGGCTAGAGGGCAAGCCGAGGCCTACGAGGTAGAGTGGGGGCCAGTGCGGCTCTGGGCATGCCCTGTGAGGGATGGCAACCACTTGCACGGACTGGTGGTGTGCTTGTCTTCTGGGAACCTTTCGCCCCTCCAGCAGTGGGCTCTGAACCGAGCCGCCCTGGCCTGTGCCCTGGCTAGGTCACGGTCTCCCGGTCGGGCGGAACGGAGGCGGCAGTTAGCGGAGTTCGTCGGCAGGGTTCTGAAAGAAACTGCGCTGAATCCCGAGATCCTCCTCGACCAAGGCCGATATCTAGGGGTGGACCTGTCCCAGCCCTTCTTTGTGGGCGTGGGGCGGCCTTCAGGAACCGTGCTGCTGGACATCGCCTGGCAGGTCTGTGACGACATGGGGGGTGGATGTGCCTGCGAAGTCGATGCCCAGGTGGTGCTTGTGTGTCCGGGCGAGGAAAGCCGGGCCATTGGTTCGATTTACCGAGCAGGCGACGGCGGGGCCAATGCCTTCTGGGGGTTCAGCTCGTCCAGGGGAGGTATCGAGGGGCTGAGAAAGGCCTACCGCGAGGCGCGCCTGGCCGCGCGGGCCGCGGCGGCAACGGGAAGGCACCATGTCCGGTACGCCGAGGCCGGTCCCTGGACAGCCCTAGGGGACATCGCTACGTCTACCGCGGAGTCGTACTTTAAGAGCGTGCTTGGCCCGCTCGAGGAATATGACAGACGGCGCCACCTGGGCCTCCTGGAGACGTTGGAGGCGTACCTGGAGGCCAACGGCCAGATCGCTGAGGCGGCCAGGAAGCTCAACATACATCGGAACAGCATGATCTACAGGATAAAGCGCCTCCAGGAGATATCCGGGTACGACCTCTCCTCCTACGCCGACCTCTTCGAGCTTCAGCTGGCGCTGGCCCTCAGAAAGCTGGCCAGGGCGTGAGGTTTGTGCAGAGTGCACAAATAGCCTGCGGCGATTCTCAGCCCCGCACTAAGTTTCAAGGTCCTCCACCTGTTATGCTGACGGGCAGAAAAGACCTAGCTAGGAGGGATGAGCAGTGTGGCCGGTGAAGGCTGAAGAGACCCTTGTGCGGCAGGTGCTGGAGGAGGCCCAGGAGCGCAAGGTGCGCTTTGTGAACCTTCAGTTCACGGACATAGTTGGGGTGGTAAAGGGCGTTACCATCCCTATCGAGGAGTTTGAGCACGCCTGCGAGCACGGCGTATGGTTTGACGGCTCCTCCATCGAGGGCTTCGCCCGGATAGCCGAGTCCGACATGTTCCTCATGCCCGATCTGACTACCTTCGCGGTGCTTCCGTGGGAGAAGGAGCATGTGACCGCCCGGGTGATCTGCTGGGTTTTCAATGCTGAGGGCGAGCTCTTTCCCGGCGACCCGCGGGCCGTGTTGGCCCGGATGATGCAGAAAGCTGTCGACATGGGCTACATCTACCAGACGGGGCCCGAGCTCGAGTTCTTCTTGTTCAAGACGGACGAAAGTGGGAATGTGGCGCCTCTGCCCCACGACAAGGCGGGCTATTTCGACTTTTCCACGGACCTGGGGATGCAGGTTCGCAAGGACATGGCAGACGCCCTGGCGGCCATGGGCATCAGGGTGGAAGCGAGCCATCACGAGGTGGCGGTGGGTCAGCACGAAATAGACTTCCGCTACGACAACGCCCTGCGCACGGCCGACAACACCGTAACCTTCAAGTACACCCTGAAGGCCGTGGCTCAGCAGTACGGCCTCCATGCCACCTTCATGCCGAAGCCCATCCAGGGTATAAACGGCAACGGGATGCATACACACCAGAGCCTCGCTTTCGTAGACACCGGAGCAAATGCTTTCGTGGATCCCTCCGACGAATACGGCCTGTCGGACATAGCGAAGCATTTCATCGCGGGCCAGCTCTACCACGCCCGCGGGATGTGTGCAGTGCTGTCGCCGCTGGTGAACTCGTACAAGCGGCTAGTGCCGGGCTACGAGGCACCCGTCTACATAAGTTGGGCGCGCATCAACCGTTCGGCCCTGATCCGGATCCCTAAGACCAGCCCAGGGCGGCCCGAGTCTACGAGGATCGAACTGAGGTGCCCGGATCCGTCGGCCAACCCCTACCTGGCCTTCGCCGTGATGCTGGCGGCAGGGCTAGACGGCATTGAGAAGAAGATGCCGGTCCCTGAGCCCACCGAAGAGAACCTGTACCACCTGGAAGAGGCAGAGCTGAAGCTGCGCAACATCGCCACCCTTCCCGCCACCCTCGGCGAGGCGCTCGCTGAACTGGAAAAGGACGAGGTGATCCGGGAGGCCTTGGGGGAGCACGTCTTCGAGCGCTTCGTGGAGGCCAAGCGGAAGGAGTGGGACGAGTACCGCATGTATGTCAGTCCGTGGGAGCTCGAACGGTACCTGGAGATCTACTGAGGCGGCAACCCCACAACCCCAGTGCCAGACCGGGCAGGGAACCCGCTCAAGGCCCTGCCCGGTTGCCTTTTCGGGATCTTTCCCTGGCCTGTACCGTGGTGCTGTGGGCGATGGACCTGGCCCGCGTTACCAGCTGGTAAAGGTAATTCAGTGCGTCGAGGGGCGTCATCGCCACTATGTCCAGCCCTGCCAGCTCCTCCAGCAAGGGATCCATTGCCGGAAGGAAGGACAGCTGTAGCTCCTTTGCCGATGGGGCGCCCTTCGAGCGGCGGGCCTCCAACTCTTGCAATATCTCCTCAGCCCTGTGGACCACCTGTGAGGGCATGCCGGCCAGGCGGGCCACATGGATACCGTAGCTGCGATCCGCGGCCCCTGGAGAGATCCTGTAGAGAAAAGTGACCTGTCCCGCCTCTTCGTAGACCTCCGTGCGCAGATTTTTCACCCTGAGCAGGCGGTCGGCCATGGAGGTCAGCTCGTGGTAGTGAGTGGCGAAGACGGTGCGGGCCCTGGCGGTGGGATGGTTGTGCAGGTATTCTACGACTGCCTGGGCGATGGCGAGGCCATCGTAGGTGGATGTGCCCCGGCCGACCTCGTCGAGGAGGATGAGCGACCTGTTGGTGGCTCCTGTCAGCGCTTGGGTGGTCTCGATCATCTCCACCAGGAAGGTGCTCTGGCCCATGGCCAGGTTGTCGTGGGCGCCGATGCGAGTGAAGAGGCGGTCCACCAAACCGATCTCGGCCTCCTCCGCGGGCACGTAGCAACCTGCCTGGGCCATTAGGGCTATGAGCCCGATCATCCGCAGATAGGTGCTCTTTCCGGCCATGTTGGGGCCGGTCACTAGGAGTATCTGGGCATCGTCGGGGTCCATGCTGACGTCGTTGGGGATGAAGGTGCGTTCGGTCATGAAAGCTTCTACGATCGGGTGTCTGCCCTGCCTAATGCGGATGATGGGCGCGTCGGTGAGGCGGGGCCTTACGTACCTGCGGGCGGCAGCCACCTCGGCCAGGGCCAGGGCTACATCCAGTCTGCTGAGGGCGTCCGAGGTCTCCCTCAGCATGGCCGCTTCGGCGCCGACCTTTCGTCTCAGGTCATCCAGCAGTTCGGCCTGGAGCTGCTCGGCCCTCTCCTGGGCTGTCAGGATCCTGGCCTCCATCTCCTTGAGCTCAGGCGTGACGAACCTTTCGGCCCCTGTGAGCGTCTGGCGGCGCTCGTACTCCGGCGGCACAAGGTGGAGCTGTGACCGGGTGACCTCGATGTAGTAGCCGAAGACCCGGTTGTAGCCGACCTTGAGGCCCTTGATGCCCGTCCTCTCCCGCTCCCGGGCCTCCAGGCTGGCTATCCACTGGCGGCCCCCGGCCGCCAATTCGAACAGCTCGTCCAGCTGCGGGCAGTAACCTGGCCGGATGAAGCGCCCCGGGATCTCTTGCCCTGCATCGAGGGCAGCCTCGAGCTCGGAGGCCAGGGCGGGGAGGCTGTGGAGCAGATGGGCCTCTAGGTAGCTCTCGGCCTCCAGAAGGGGCTGGAGCACTTCGACTTCCCGCAGGCCCGCGGCCAGGCCCAAGAGCTCTCTGGGCCCGGCAGTCCCCTGGAGCGATCGGTTGAGGACCCTCTCCAGGTCGGGAACCTTCTTCAAGGCATCGCCTGCCAAAGCTCGTAACCTTGGCCGATCGAGAAAGAACTGGATGCGGTCGAGCCGGTGCTCTATCTCCTGTCGGTCCATGAGGGGCTGTGCCAGCCAGGACCGGAGCCTGCGAGCCCCCATGGGGGTGCGGGTGCGGTCCAGGACCTCCAGAAGGCTGGGTCCCTGGGCGTCTGCCGGTGGGAGCACCTCCAGGTGGTGGATGACCCTGTGGTCGAACTGCATCCAGTGAGAGGAGGGTCTGTACTCGAAGCGGTCTACGCCGGCCAGGGCCGACGGCCTGGTAATCTCCAGGTAGGCCAGGCAGGCACCCGCCGCCTGTAGGGCGAGGTCGTCTTCAGAAAGGCCAAAGCCTTCGAGACTGACGACCCCCAGGCGGGCCTTTAGCCTCTCGGCCGACGCTGAGGCCTCCCAGTGCCACGGCTCTAGCGGCGTTATGTGCGTGGAGAGATCCTCCAGCTCCTGAGCCCATTCCGGAAGCTCTTCGCTGCCGTGAGCGGGCACCAGGAGTTCCCGTGGAAACAGTCGTGACACTTCCTCGTGGAGGCGGCCGGGCGGCCCGGTGCCGGAGGTGGCCCGGAATAAGCCCGTCGAAGCGTCGAGGTAAGCTAGTGCCCAGCGTCCCTGTTGCCAGAGGGCTGCGGCCAGAAGGTTCGCCTCGCGTTCAACGAGCAGGCCTGGCTCGAGGGCGGTGCCTGGGGTGATCACTCTCTCCACCCGGCGGTCCAGGAGACCGCGGCCCTGGGGAGACCCTACCTGCTCGCAGACGGCGACCTTGTAGCCCTTCCTCACGAGCCTGGCGATGTAGTTTTCCGCCACGTGGCAGGGTATACCGGCCATGGGTACCCTGGCGCCCTTTCCCATGTCGCGCCCGGTGAGGGTGAGCTCCAGCTCGCGGCTGATCAGCACGGCATCCTCATCGAAGGCCTCGTAGAAGTCCCCCAGGCGGAAGAGCAAGATGGCGTCGGGATGCTTCCTCTTTATTTCAAGATACTGTCTGCGGATGGGTGTCAGTCGGTCGCCCATGGGCCCGCCGCACGCACGAGGATGCCCAGGTGTTCCACCTATTTTAAGGGATGGCCCGTCGTCACCACGCAGGGAAGCTGCCTGCGGCTAGGGGAGGCCCCGCGTGGTGTCTACTCGGGATGAAGGGCTATGTATCAGGGCGAGTGGTGGAACCGAACTGCGAAGACCTCCGCTGGCGGAGGGCGGAGCCGGATAGCCTTCCGGCCGGGGCCTGTGCGTTGTGCACCGGACCAAAGCCAAGCACAGATGTGGGAGCAGGGGCAACGACTATAGGGCGGCTTCAGATGAAGCACTGGGGGAAGACACCGTTGCCGAGCATGGGGCGTTCAGGCTTAAGCGTACGGGATGGTAGGAGCCCCAGGAGGCTTGGGACCCCCCGGTGAGCAGGGGAAGCTGCCTAGGCCTAGCCTTTGACAGACAGACCGACCTGTGGGATGCACGCCTGCTCGAAGCCTCTCCTTCATGGCTGCCTGCCCGATACCGCTCAGGCGCCCTTCGTAAGACAGGGGACGAAGGTCTTGTGCATCTGATTCCCCTCCAACCCCGGTCCCGTCCAGGTGTCAGCCAGGGCTCTGGAGAATCCGTGCGTTGTGGACCTGTCCGCTGCCGGGCAATGGCGATAGCCCAAAGATCGAGTGCCGGGGCCGCGGCATTGACAGGGCTTGAACAGCGCTCAGCACAGCATCGAGGTTCCAAACTTCGGAAGGCTTGCGGCTCGGGTAGCTTCGCCAGTTGCCTGCAGGGCCAGGTGCACGGCTAAATTGCGGCAGATTGCTTGTCGGAAACTAGGCTATCAGCCAAAGTGGCAACGGTGCCGGCGGCCGGATTCGAACCAGCGACCAAGGGCTTATGAGTCCCCTGCTCTACCACTGAGCTACGCCGGCATGGAAGTGGGGCCGTCCAGCCGCTGGACGGCCCCGGTAGCGGGGGACGGATTCGAACCGTCGACCTTCGGGTTATGAGCCCGACGAGCTACCGCTGCTCCACCCCGCGTCGTCCATAAACTAATATACCCAGGCGTTGGACCAGTGTCAAGGTGCGCTCACCCCATCGCCGTCTGCCCCGCTTCGAGGCGAGATGTGCAACCTTCGGCACGGAACCACGGCCACCGCGGTGCCCGCTCGTCGGGCCGGCGCTTCGCTGCCGCCATCGAGGACCGCTGTGCCTCGGGGAGGCTACTGCCCAAGCGCCTTCACGTGCTCCGGAGGAAACCCATGGAGGGGCTGAAAGTACACCGTCCGGGACCGTCAGGGGCCAGGCTGGGGTTGCCTGTCGCCGGGCCAGGGGTAACCCGGAGAGGGCAGCAGTGGGATGGGGGCTCGGCCCTGCGGAGCCTGGGTCCTTTCGGTGCCCGGGGCCATCGGCCGATGCTCTTCAGATTCCTCCCGTCCACGCCGCAAGATGCCTCTCGGTCCGCTTTTCTCAACTCACGACAGCGTCCGACAAGGGTGAGCCCTCACGGGCCGTGCGCTACCCGGCCGCATGCCCGGCAGCACGGGCTGAGGCTCCGGCCTTGCTCGCCCCAATGCACGGGCAGGTTGTGGAAGGCCTGCCTGGTAGACGGGATATGCGTCGGCCTGGAGCTGCGGAACGCTGGAGCGCCAGGGAGGCCACGCGCACCCTCAAAGGCACCCGGCGCGGCGGTAGCTTTTCAACTTGGGGCAAGGTGCCAAGTGTCCGTCTGTGGCGAGGTGCCGCGAGCTTGCTGTCTGGGGGAGCTCCAGTATCTAGCTGAATCGTCCCTTGGCCACCCGCGTCTTTCGCTGGCCTGGCCCCGCCTTTGTGCTGATGCCTGTCTTACCACAGCCGGCGACCTTCGACCTTGGACTTGGCCAAACTGCGAGCTTTTCTGTGTGTTCCATACGGATCTCGGGACTGCAACTCGGGGCGTGACCAGGGCGGTATCCCCGCGATGTTAAGATTGTGCCGAGGTAGGTACCCTCTGGGCCCAGGGGGTCCGGAGGGCGCTCTCCCGCGGACGACCGCTGCCGACAGATGGGAAAGTGGCGTTACACTTATAGTTAGCCCGTGCAGCTGGGGGGAGACCAAGGCGTCAATGAAGGGTTGGCAGAGGATCCTCGTTTTGGCGGCGCTGACGCTGTCGGCGGCGCTATGGCTCGGGCGCAGACGCAGCATAGTCTTGACCAGGCGCGGCGCACCACTCAAAGTGGTGGTGGTTGGAGGAGGGTTTGCCGGCCTCAGCGTGCTCATGGAGCTTTTCCGAGTGGCCCCACCGCGGCCCTTCCATGTGACCCTTGTAGACCAAAACGACTACCATGTCTTTACCCCCCTCCTCTATCAGGTGGCGGCCGCCGTGGTGCGACCGTCCAGTGTGGCCTATCCTCTGCGCTCTATAGCGGCTCGCCAGGGCTTTCAGTTTGTCCGGGCCAAGGTGGAGGGGGTGGACCTGTCCAAGGGGGAGCTGATGGGCGACCGGGGTCCGATCCCCTACGACGTGGCCGTGCTGGCTCCGGGGAGTGCGGTGCAGGACTACGGCGTGCCCGGCGTGAGGGAGCATGCCCTCGCGCTGAAGTGCCTGCCCGATGCCCTGCGGGTGCGTGGCAGCGTGCTCCACTGGCTGGAGGCGTTGGATAGCGGTAACAAGGTGCCGTCGAGGCTAGCCATAGTTGGGGGCGGTGCCACGGGCGTGGAGCTGGCCGGTGCCCTGGTGGCCCTGCTCCGCGACGTTGCGGGCCGGGAGTTCCCTCGCCTCAGGGGGCAGGATGCGGGCATCGTCCTTCTCGAAGCTGGCCCGACCCTGCTGGCCAACATGCCGAGCCCCATGGGCAAAGTAGCCCTGGAAAGCCTGACCAGCAGAGGAGTGCAGGTAATGCTCAGTTCTCCTGTGGAGGAGATAGGTCCCTCTTGGGTTCGGGTGAGGGGCTGCGGCGAGCTGGAGACCGCCCTGGTGGTCTGGGCAGGGGGTATCAAGGGGGCACCGCCGAAGTTCAGAGAGGACGTGGCGACAGGCGGGGACGGACGTCTGTTTGTGGACGACTGCCTCAGGCTTCCAGGCTGGGAAAACGTGTTCGTTGCGGGCGACCTCGCAAGCTCGCCGACGGGCAGGCCGGGCTTCACAGCCAGCGCTCAGGCGGCGGTCCAACAGGGGCGCGCCGTAGGCCGCAATATAATCCGATATCTGCAAGGGGAACCCCCAATGCCGTATGTGTACAGGCACAGGGGCGACCTGGTCATCGCCGGCAGGTATGGGGCTGTGGCCAACCTCTTCGGCGTCACCTTCGATGGATTCCCCGCGTGGCTGCTGTGGAGGCTTGTACACCTGCTGTGGCTCACCGGGTTCAGGAATCGGCTGGAGGTGCTGCTCGACTGGGCCTTCGTCTACCTCGGGCCGAGGCCGTTGGTGCGGTTCGACGAGGGTGTCGATGGGGTCGATTGAGGGGTTGCCCCGCCAGCGGTCCGATATGGCGGCCGTCTTAGAGGTTGCAGACCTGCGCCCCGTGTGCGGTCCCGACGACGTGGTGAGGTTAGTACAGAGGGCGGTTAACCTGGGCCTGCGTGGCGTCTGCGTGAACTCCTGCTACGTGAAGTTGGCCGCCGAGGCAAGAGGTACGAACCGCCTGCTCGTGGTCTCCACGGTGGGGTTTCCGTTGGGAGCGGCCGCCACGGCTGCAAAGGTCGCCGAGGCTGAAGCGGCAGTGGTCCAGGGGGCAGACGAGCTCGACGTGGTGCTGAACCTGGGCTGGTTCCTCGGGGGCCGTTGGAGCGAATGCTGGCAGGATCTAGCGTGGGTGGTGCGTTCGGCAGGTTCGGTGCCCGTGAAGGCGATCCTCGAGGCTGGGTACCTCTCCGATGTGCAGATCGCGGAGTTGAGCACGCTGGCGCTGGACGCTGGGGCTATGATGCTAAAGACCTCCACGGGCTTCGGCCCCTCTGGGGCTTCGGAGGAGAAGGTTAGGGCCATCCGACAGGCCGCCGGACCCCGTGTGCCCATAAAGGCAGCGGGCGGCATCAGGACTTGGCTTCAAGCCTGTCGGCTCCTGGAGGCGGGTGCCAATTTGCTGGGGACTAGCGACCCGGAAGGGATCCTTTCAAGTGCTCCGGGTGCGTAGGTGATGCGCCCGTGCAGGTAGCCATCACTCACGCCAACACCGACTTCGACGGCTTGGCCTCCCTCGTGGCCATCGGCCGTCTGTACCCGAGCGCATACCTTTTGGCGCCTCACAAGCCGAATAGAAACGTCAGGGAGTTCCTGACCCTTTACGGTGACGAGTTCCGCCTCTTCGACGCGGGCGAGCTTCCCAGGCAGCCTGTGTCGTGCGTTATCTTGGCAGACACCCAGCACGTCCCTAAGCTCGAGGCCCTCGGGTTGACGAGGGCTGAGAGGCTGTCCCTTGTGGTCTACGACCATCACCCTAGGTTGCCCGAGCTTCCCGAAGACGCCGAGTTCTTCACGGGCGAAGTGGGGGCCACCAGCACTTTGTTAGTCGAGCTGCTTTCGGCCCAGGATGTGGCCCTCTCGCAGGTAGAAGCCACCCTCCTGCTGGCCGGCATCTACGAGGATACGGGGAACCTCACCTTCCCCGACACCACGTCGCGCGACCTCAGGGCCGCGGCCTGGCTGTTGGACCAGGGGGCAAATCTACAGATGGTCCACACCCTGCTTACCCACGTGATAACCTTCCACCAACGTCAGATTTTCGAGGACCTGATGCGGAACGCCGAGACGCTACAGTGTCACGATCGTGCAGTGGTCATAGCGTGGGCGGAGGCGCCGGGGACCACCGAGGAGCTTTCCGTGCTCGCGAACCATCTGATGTCCCTGCTGGAGCCGGACGCCCTGTTCGTGCTCGTCAAGCTCGATGGACACGTACAGGTTATAGCCAGGAGCCGCGCCGAGGAGGTGGATGTGGGCCGCATACTCGCCCAATTGGGTGGGGGTGGGCATCCCCGGGCCGCGGCGGGGCTGGTGAAGACAGGGGACCTGTCCCAGCTTCGGGATCGCCTGCGCACTATCCTGGATAGGGAGATCCCTCCGGCGCTGACTGTGGGCCAGATCATGGTGCAGCGCTGGATAGCCTTGTCTCCGGAAGCATCGGCTGCTGAGGCCCACCAACAGATGCTGAAGGTGGGTATACCGTTGGCGATGGTGACGGGCCCTCGTGGGGAGATCCAGGGGCTCGTATCTCGCCGGGATGTGGACAGGGCCATCAACCTCGGATTGGCCGACCTCCCCGTGAAGACGTTCTTGAGGCGTCGTATCTCCACTGTCTCGCCGTCGGACCCTGTGGGCAAAGCGAGGTCTGCCATGGCTGAGGCAGACCTGACAGCCCTGCCGGTGATGGCCGATGGCCGCCTCGTGGGCACTGTGCTGGCGGCCGACATCCTGCGGAGTTGGCAAGGAGCGCCGCAGCCGGGGTCCGCTGCCCTGGACGTGTCAGCACTGCTTGAGAGGAGCTACCCTCCTGCCCTCCTGGAGCTACTGCGGAAGGTGGGTTCCACAGGAGCGGAGATGGGGTATCGGGCCTACCTGGTGGGCGGGATCGTGCGCGATCTTCTCCTCGGGGTTCCTAATTACGACATAGACCTAGTGGTCGAGGGCGATGCCATCAGGCTGGCGAAGGCGGTGGCCGGACGGCTAGGGGTGAGGGCTGTGGCCCACCCGCGGTTCGGTACGGCCAAGGTCGACTTGGCAGGGCTCGAGGGGATTCCCCCCCAGGCCAGCAGCCTGGACTTGGCCACAGCCAGGACCGAGTACTACGCCCGCCCTGGCGCCCTGCCCACGGTCCAGCCGAGCTCCCTTAGGCTGGACCTCCTGCGCAGGGACTTCACTGTGAACACGTTGGCGGTCTCCCTGAGCCCGTCGTCCTTCGGCCGGCTCGTGGACCACTTCGGCGGGTTGAAGGATCTGGAGGCCCGGCTGCTTAGAGTGCTCCACAACTTCAGTTTCGTGGAGGACCCGACGAGGATGCTGAGGGCGGCCCGACTGGAGACCAGGCTTCAGTTCAGAGTGGAGGAGAGAACCGAGGAGCTGATCAGGCACGCCGTGGAGCTCGGGGTACTGGACAGGGTGTCTAGGGAGCGGGTGTACGGGGAGCTCGTCCTGATAATGCAGGAGAGGGAACCTGAGAGGGCTCTGCTTCGGCTCGCCGGCTGGGGTCTCCTCGCCCAGATCCATCCCAGCCTGACCTTCGACGCTTCCCTGGCCGGTCTCTATCCCGTGGCTCGCTCTCAGGTGCCGGCGCACCATCTGGAGGCGGCCTATTTTGCCCTGCTCGCGTTGAGGGTTCCCTTGGAAGAGCACCCCGCCCTGGTGGCCAACCTCGGTCTCCAGAAGGCGAACCGGAAGGCGGTGTTGGCGGTGGCCGAGGTTGTGCGCAGGGTCGAGAGGCTGCTGCCGGAGGTGGATCCTGGTGACCTGGCTTTGGCCCTCGACGGGCTGCACGAGGGCGCCCTGTGGGCCGTTGCCCTGGGCTGGCCCGACCGAGCTGTCTCAGAGGCCGTGAGCCGTTACCTGCACGTTCTAAGGCACATACGGCCGGAGCTGGGCGGGGAGTTCTTGAGGCAACTGGGCCTGCCGCCGGGCCCCATCTACCGCAGGCTCCTCACTGAGCTGCTTAAAGAAAAGGTTCGCGGCAACCTGCTGACCGCTGAGGATGAGGCGCGGTGGCTCTCGGAGCGCGTTCGGGAGCTCAGGGCCCGGGTAGGTCCATCGGAGGCAGGCCAGTGATATACTTGGTTGCCCATGTACCGCGATGCCTATGCCCGTGTGGCCGCCTACTACGATAGGGAGTACCGAAGCTACCGCGATGATTTCCCGCTCTACGAGCACATGGCAAGGCGGCTGGGCTCACCCTTCCTGGAGCTAGGATGCGGCACCGGCCGCATAACACGCCTGCTCCTTGAGATGGAGCTCTGGGGGGTTGCCGTAGACGTCTCCCAGCCGATGCTGGAACTGGCGGCCAAGCACCTGGACCCCTGGACTTCGGCGGGGAAGGTGCGGCTAGTCCAGGCTGATGCCCGAGACCTGCAGGGGGTGCAGGGCCCTTTCGCCTGGGCGCTCTTCGGCCTCGGAACCTTTGGCCACCTTCTCGGCACCGAAGATCAGCTTCGGTCGCTGCGGTCCGTGGCCGAGCGCCTGGCCTCGGGGGGAAGGCTGGTGGTCGACATGCCGGAGCCCTTTACCCATTTCCCCTACGAGCCCTCGAAGGGCCTGGAAGTACAGTGGATCGATGTGGAGGGAGGGCTCATGAAGCTCGTCCACCGGGTGCCCCATTTTGAGGAGCAGGCCGAGGAAGTTACGGTGGTGTATGAAGATTGGGGGGAGGGACGACCGGTGGAGCGGACCGTCACGCGCTTCACGCTGCGGTACCTCTTTCCAGGCGAGGTCACCCTCCTGGCTAAGCTTTCTGGCCTGGCGGTGGAGGCGCTGTACGGAAGTTACGATCTCGAGCCCTTCGGCGCCGGCAGCGATCGGCTGATCTGTGTCCTTCGAAAGCCATGAGATGGGAGGGAAGGATGATCCACGGTGTAGCTGTCAAACAACTTACAGTCAACGTCGATGAGCGCGGCTCGCTCATGGAGATCCTGAGGGCCGACGACGAGATCTTCGAGAAGTTCGGCCAAGCCTACGTTTCCCTCAACTACCCCGGCGTCATAAGGGCCTGGCACTACCACAAGAAGCAGACGGACTACTTCTGCGTAGTGAAGGGCATGGTGAAGGTGGCCCTGTACGATGCGCGGGAGGGGTCGCCGACCTACGGTGAGGTGAACGAGTTCTTCATAGGCGAGCGGAATAACCTGCTGGTGAAGATTCCGCCCGGCGTCTACCACGGCTACAAGACCATCGGCGTAGAGCCCTCCCTTCTGATCAACTTTCCTACCGAGCCCTACGACAGGGCCAATCCCGACGAGTACCGCATACCCTACAACTCTCCGGATATACCTTACAACTGGGAAATCAGGATGGGTTGACGATGCCTCTCAGCGACGTGCGCGTTCTGGACCTCACCAGGGTACTGGCAGGCCCCTACTGCACCATGATGCTGGCAGACATGGGCGCCGAGGTCATAAAGGTCGAGGCTCCTGGAGGTGGCGACGAGTCCAGGCAGTGGGGCCCGCCCTGGGCGGGCGGGGAGAGTGCCTACTATCTCTGCGTCAACAGGAACAAGAAGAGCGTTACCCTGAACCTGAAGGACGAGGAGGCTCGGCAGCTGCTCCTTAAACTGGTGGAACGCTCCGACGTCCTCGTGGAGAACTTCAAGGTCGGCACAATGGACAGGCTCGGCCTGGGCTACGAAACGCTGAACCGTATCAATCCCCGCTTGGTCTACTGCTCCATAACTGGGTTCGGGCCGGAGGGTCCCTACAAGGATCGTCCCGGCTACGACTTCATCGTTCAGGCGATGGGGGGCATCATGAGCGTCACGGGCGAGCCCGATGGCCCTCCCATGAAGGTTGGCGTAGCGGTCGTTGACATCACTACAGGCATGTTCGCGGCCTATGCCATCGTGTCGGCCCTCAGGTACAGGGATCGGACTGGGCTAGGCCAGCGTATAGACATATCCCTGCTGGAGTCTCAGGTGGCCTGGTTGGCCAACGTGGCCAGCAACTACCTGGTGTCGGGCGAGGTGCCGCGACGCTACGGCAATGCCCATCCCAACATCGTTCCCTATCAGACCTTCCCCACGGCCGACGGCTGGATAGCTGTGGCGGTGGGAAACGACCGCCAATTTGGGCGGCTCTGTGCCGTGCTGGGACGGCCTGAACTGGCTGAGGATCCCCGCTTTGCTACGAACCCGGCCCGCGTGGTGAACCGTGAGGAGCTGGTGGCGATCCTCGAGGAGCTCTTTGCCGGCAGGTCCACCGACTACTGGCATCGGGCCTTGCTAGAGGTCGAGGTCCCGGTGGGGCCGATCAACACGGTCGATAAAGTTCTGAACGATCCCCAGGTGCTGGCGCGGAACATGGTTCAGGAGATACCCCACCCCACGGCCGGCACCGTCAGGCTCGTGGGCCCACCGTACAAGCTGTCCGCAACGCCTGCCAGCATAAAGCGCCATCCGCCCCTGCTCGGCGAACACACCGAGGAGATACTGGGCGGCGAGCTGGGCCTCGATGCCAGAAAGCTTGCCGAACTGCGGGCTCGGGGCGCCATCTGAGGGGGTAGCCGCTCGTGGTGGGGGCGCGGCCTGTCCGTTGGCAGGAGCGGCTTCGGACCCGCGACGTAGGTCTCCTCGCCATCGCCTGCGGGGCATTGGCCGTCGGCTGGGCCAGCCTGTTCCTGAGACAGGGCCTGCCCACGTGGAGCCAGATGCTTGCCCTTGCTAGCGTGCCGGCCGCAGGGCTGTTTCTGAGCGTGTGGACCTCGATCTACCGCCCAAGGGCGGCCTATGGGCTCATCCCGTCCGCGGTGCTCCTGGCAGGGGTAGGCATGCTGTTTATCTACCGCATGGACCCATCCATAGCCGCCAAGCAGGGGCTGTGGATCCTGATGTCCGCCGTCGTGTTCGCCGTGACGGATCGCGTGGCGGGTGATGTGGTGTGGCTAGCTAGGTACCGGTACACGTGGGCGGGCCTTGGCTTGGCCCTCGTGGGGCTTACCTTCGTTTTCGGAACGGGACCATCGGGCTCGAGGCTGTGGCTCAACCTGGGGCTTTTCCACTTCCAGCCTTCGGAGGCAATGAAGGTTCTCCTCTGTTTATTTCTGGCCTCGTATTTAGCTGACAATGCGCTGCTCCTGAGGATAGGGAAGAGGCTGGGCCCGTTCACGGTTCCGGCCAAGGAATATGCAGGCCCTCTCTTGACGATGGTTGGGCTTAGCCTGGCCCTCTTGGCGGTTCAGGGAGATCTCGGACCAGCACTGATCCTTTTCGGAACGGCGGTTGGCATGATCTACGCGGCCACGGGAAAGAAGAGCTACGTGATCTTGGGAGCCCTGCTCTTTGCCCTGGGGAGCGTGGCGGCATACCTGGCCGTGCCGCGGGTCCGTGCCCGGTTTGAGGCCTGGCTAGATCCCTGGCAGGATCCGGCCGGGGCAGGCTACCAGGTACTCCAGGCAATCTATGCTGTGGTGAACGGCGGCCTCTATGGGTCAGGACTGGGGGCGGGCACCCCCTGGCTTGTGCCGGCAGCACATACGGACATGATCTTCCCTGCGATGATGGAGGAGATCGGGCTGGCCGGGGGCCTCGTCGTCCTGCTGCTCCTTCTCTGCTACGTCTGGCTTATGCTCTCGATTGCCTTGGGCGCCCGTGAACCCTTCTGCCGGCTGGCCGCCCTGGGGCTCACCTTGGCTACCGGGCTCCAGGCGATCGCTATCGTTGGTGGGAGCATCCGCCTTCTGCCCCTGACCGGCGTAACGGTGCCCTTTGTAAGCTATGGGGGCAGTTCTCTTGTCATCAACTTCGCCGCTATGGCCTTGGTCATGGCTATTTCCCACAGGTCGGCATCATGAGGCCACAGCTCGGCACTGGACTGATTGTCCTCGGCGTGGCTGTGGCCCTGGCGGGCATGGTCCAGTCCCAGGATCTGCTTTGGTGGCTTGGGCTTGCCCTTGGGGCGTTCGTGGCCCTTCTAGGTGTACAGGTGGCCCTGCCCGTTGAGCGAGGCCCCAGACGGTGGACCGTGCAGGCTGGTGCCGTGCTGCTGGTCGGGTTTGTGGCCCTTAGCCTTCAGTTGGCGAGGTTCCAGGTGGTCGATGTCAGGTCCACCCTGGCGGGGGCCGAGAACCCGCTGGCGAGGGGTGATCCTCGGATCCAACTCCTTCAGGAACGCACCTATCGAGGTGCCTTGCTGGACCGGCAGGGCGTGGTGCTGGCAAGGTCGCAGCCTTCGGGGGAGGTGATGCTGAGGTCGTATCCGCTCAACCGGTGGGGAAACCTGCTAGGATACTACAGCCCGCGGCTCCTGGGAAAGGGCGGGCTCGAGCTGTCGCTCGATGCCTTCCTGGCCGGACGCCAGGGGGGCGACTGGTCCACCTGGCTCTATAGGATATTGGGCAGGCCGGTCCCGGGGAACGATGTCTGGCTCACCCTTGACAGCAGGCTTCAGGAGGGGGCTGATACCCTGCTCGGCGGACGGCGAGGAGCCATCATCGTGCTGGATGCGCGCACGGGTGCGGTGTTGGCCGCCGTGTCAAGCCCCGACTTTCCTCCTGCCGAGCTTTCCGACGACTTTTCCCAGCCCAGAGGCCAGGATGCCGAGAGGGTCCTGACCAACTGGCAGAAGCTTTCCACAAGGGCCGATTCACCCCTCCTAAACCGGGGCCTCCAGGGCCTGTACCCGCCGGGGTCGGTCTTCAAAACGGTCACCCTGGCCGCGGCCCTGTCGAGCGGGAAGCTCGCCCTGAACTCGGTTTTCACGGACACGGGCAGGCTCGAGGTCCAGGGCCACGTCATCTCGGATCCTAACCGTCCCGACCCTGCCCGCACCCGCTACACCTTGATAGAGGGCTACATCTGGTCGCTGAACTCGGTGTTCGCCCAGGCGGCCCTGGCCATCGGCCCAGGGCAACTGGAGGCCACGGCGAAATCCCTGGGCTTCGGCAAGGTGTCCATGGGCGAGTTTCCCGCCTCGGTCAGCCTGCTGTATCGCAGCAGAGATTTTGTCCTGCGCGAGCCTGGCCTTGCCGACACCGGCTTTGGGCAGGGAGAGATACTGGCCACGCCGTTACAGATGGCCATGGTAGCCTCTGCTGTTGCCAACGACGGCCTGCTGCCAAAACCACATCTGGTGGAAAGGGTGGTGACCCCGCGTGGCACCGTTACCTATCGGTTCACGGAGGAATCGGAGCCAGTCATGGACGCGGAGGTGGCTCGGCAGGTGAAGGAGGCCATGGTGGAATCGGTTAGGTCGGGATGGGCGAGGCCTGCGGCCCTGCCCGGCACATCGGTGGCGGGCAAGACCGGCACCGCCGAGAACCCACAGGGACCGCCCCATGCCTGGTTCATAGGCTTCGCTCCAGCGAACGATCCTAAGTACGTGGTCTCTGTAGTGATCGAGAACGGGGGGGACGGCGTGTCGGCTGCCCTCCCCGTGGGGAGGGAAATGCTGAAGGCCGCCTTGGCACTTCAGTGAAGGGCAGGCTCTTGGACCCTCTGGAAGGGCAGTTGGCCTGCCTTGAAGGCAGATCGTCCGCCGCAGGCCATGGCGATGGCCGGGTGGTAGGCCTGGACCAGGTTGACCATCTCTGTGACTACCTGGCGTATCTCCCACTGGGCTGAGGGCTCCATGCGGACCCGGGACATCTCTATGAGTTCCCTCGCATTCAGCTGTACTAACACCCTCACCCGGTGGCCATTAGCCACCAACAGCTCGGCGCGCCTGTCGCCGCCCAACTGCCGGTAAGTGCTCTCCAGAAGCTCTATGCCGCGCAGGTAATCGCCCCGGAGTCCGGCGGCCTCGACATTGGGCGGCACCACGGGCCCTAGGTGCACCGTATGCGGCTGTAGGAGCTGGGTGGTCATCCGGTGGCGGATAAGCTGGTGATAGGCTGCCTCCGAGAGCACGACCTCGAAGGTATAGATAACTGTCTCGAACTCCCGAAGGACCGTGTCGTGGGCGCCGAGGCCCGTATAGGCCCTAAGGATGATGTTGTGAGCCTGGGCCTCGGTCATGGACTGGGCGGCCTTCCTTAGGAGGCCCATGGGCATCCCAGAGACACGGTACAGGAGCTGGGCGGCTACTGACCGTTGGTCGGCTGGGTGCACGTGGGTTAGCGTCACCCTTTCGCCCTGGCGGGCTGGTGTAGGTTCCCGTGAAGGAACGTCCGACCCGCCGCGGCCGTTGCCCACGCGGGAACGATCCGCCTCGCCTTCGAGCAGGCTGGACATCTGTTCCCTCAGGGCTCGCAGGGCCTCCGATGGGTACGGCAAGGCCCGGATGTACGGCTCGGGAAACAGGCTGGGGGCGAGGGGTTGAAGTTCTTTGAGGAGGGCACGGCCCAGGCCCTGGCCCTCAGGAAGGTCGTAGGCCAGGAAGCGGCAGATGATCAGAGCCCACTCGCGGGCGTTGGCGGTCACACCGATCTGGGTCGTCTGCGCCAAAGGAAGGACGTAACGGGCGTCCTCGGTCGCTCTGCGCCTGGCGGCCTCGGGCTTGATGGATGGGTCCTGGGCGAGGATGTGCTCCGTCAGCCGCTCGTAGAGATGAAGGTAGGTGTCGAAGGTCTGCCTCAGCGCGGATGTGTACAGCCTTTGGGCCGTTCCCCGCCGGTACTCCTGGGGCACGAAGAACTTCCGAGGGACCCTCTCGAAGGGGATATACCGAGCGCTCTGCTGGGTATAGGAAGCCAGGCGGTGGGCGACCACCTCGAGGGAGAGGTGCCTGGGTATATCCCATATGGCTACGCTGAAGGCTCCGTGCTCGGCCACGGAGTTGTGGCCGTACTCGTACACTATTCTCTCGTTCCGGGCTCGGGCCAGGGCCGTGTTCTCCCGAGCCTCACGGATGAGCTGGGGTATGGGCGTAGGGTCGCGGCTGATGCGCGCCATGCCTGCCGTGAGCCCCTCCACGTTCCTGGGAAAGCCCACCACTTTCACCCTCGGCCTATATGCCCACATGCCGCCCTTCCTCCGGTAGCTGCATCGGGGACGCCATGGGCCAATTATATCCGTTGGTCACCCTGCGGAGGCTAGGCGTACTCGGGTCCTAGTAGCCTTAGGATGTCCTCTTCGTCCATCCCCAGGTGATGGGCTATCTCGTGGACGATGGTGCGGCAGATCTCCTTTTTGAGCTCGCTGGTGGACCGGGCGGCCCTTTCCATGGGCTTCCTATACAGGACGATGCGGTCTGGCAGGACCATAGTGTAGTCGGTTCGGTGGCTCCTGGGTATGCCCAAGTACTCGCCCAGAAGTTCCTTGTCTGCAGGCGGTTCGTCTGCCGCTTCGAAGACCAAGTTCTCCATGAGGTGGCCGATCCGGGGCCGCAGAAGGGCAAGGCACTCCTCCACCCGGCGCTCGAAGCGCCTGCGGCGCTTGGCCTCCATGGCGGCCTTGGGATCCCACAGGACGTGTCTTCCGGAACTGTCGCCCATCCTTGAGGAACGCCTCGACGTTTCCTGCTAGAATCTTTGCACGACGAGGTGTGTATGGATGTAACGGAACCTGCTATATTCTGCCACATAGATGAGGAGGCCTTTAGAAACGGGATCTTCTCTCGGGGGGAAAGCCTGCTGGCCGCTGTCTCCGGTGGGCCAGATTCCCTCCTGATGCTGGCGTGGCTTGCCAGCCGCCGCGATCGGTGGGGCTGGAAACTGCACGTCGCCCACTTCGATCACAGGCTTCGCCCCGGGAGCGGAGAGGACGCGGAATTCGTGGCCGCCCTGTGCGAGGAGATGGACCTCCCGTGCAGCGTGGGGTCGGCCGACGTCGCCCACCTGGCTGAAGGGGGGAGCGGCAGCGTCGAAGAGGCCGCGCGCCGGGCCAGGTATTCGTTCTTGGGCCAGGAGGCCCTGGAGCATGGATGTTCCAAGATTGTGCTAGCCCACACGGCTGACGACCAGGTGGAGACTGTCCTCATGCACATCATGAGGGGCACGGGTCTAGGGGGCCTGGTGGGGATGAGGCCCCTGAGCCCTTTCCCAAGGGACATCCTGCCCAGAGCAGGCGGTCTCATGCTGGCAAGACCCCTGTTGACGATCTGGAAAAGGGATGTGGAGGCCGCGGTCCAGGCCCTTGGCTACATTCCGAGGCGCGATCCCACCAACGCGGATCCGTCCTTCCTCAGGAACCGCCTGCGGATGACCTTGATCCCGCAGCTCGAATTTCTGATGCCTGGCTTCAGGGCTAACCTCCTGAAGATGTCGCGCCTCCTGGCCGACGACGAGGACTATATCTCCGGTGCCGTGGAGGGGCTGTGGCAGATGGTGTCGCAGAGCGGATCTGGGTGGAGTGCCCTGGAGGTCAAGAGCCTTGCGGCCGCCCATCCGTCCCTTCGGAAACGGCTCCTGCGCAAGGCCTTCGAAGTGGCGTCGGCGGAGACGTCGGCTCAGCTCGAGGAAGGGCACGTGTCGGCCGTCTTAGATCTGCTTCAGGCTAGAGAGGGCACCGCCGTCATAGACCTGCCCGGGGGATCTGTGGCCGCCCTAGACGACACCTACTTGGTGATGTCGGCTCGCGCCTGCCTGCCGCGGGCTTTCAGCTCCCTCTACAACCTGCCGATAATGGAGCAAGAGGGCGTCGCGTTGGTGGTTGCCGGCAGGACCAGGCTTTCGGAGGAGTGGGAGATCGTGTCCCAGGTGCTGGAGGCATGGGAGGGCCGCATTTGGGGCAACCGCGCGACCGCCTACCTGGACCACGATCTGGTGCGGGATCCCGTCGTGAGGACCAGGAAGGAGGGGGACCGCTTCCAGCCTCTCGGCATGGAGGTTCCGAAGAAACTGCAGGACTTCCTCGTGGACGAGAAGGTTCCTGCCCCCCTGCGGGATCATCTGCCCCTGCTGGCCGTGGGGGATGAGATCGCATGGGTGTGCGGGGTCCGCATCAGCGAGAGGTTCAAGGTGACAGGCTCGACCCGCCGGGTCCTCAGGCTCGAGGTGAGGAGGGCTGGGTAGCGCATGAAGGGCTTGGACAGGGTAGTTGGGGAAGTGCTTATATCCCAGGAGGATTTGAAGCGGCGCGTCGCCGAACTGGCGGAGGAGATAGCGACGGACCTGGCGGGCCAGGAGCTTCTAGTGGTGGGCGTGCTTAAGGGCGCCATTATGTTCATAGTGGACCTGGTGAGACTGTTGCCCCTCCGGGTAGAGCTGGACTTCATGGCCATTGCTAGCTATGGGGCCAGCAGTCAGACGACCGGGGTCGTGCGCATCCTCAAGGACCTTGAAACCGACATCAGCGGCAGGCGTGTGTTAGTAGTTGAGGACATTGTGGACAGCGGGCTGACCCTGGCCTACATCCTAGAGATACTCCGATCCCGCAGCCCAGAGGACGTAAAGGTGTGCGCTCTTCTGGACAAGCGGTCGAGGCGAGTGGTGGACGTTCCGATAGACTACGTGGGGTTCGTCATACCCGACAAGTTCGTGGTGGGCTACGGCCTTGACTACATGCAGCTGTATCGGAACCTTCCCTTCGTGGGTGTGGTGAGCCCGGAGGCCTTGGCGGCCATGGAGGGATGAACGGGGCCTGAGGCTGGGGGATCGATGGTCTGGTATAATGCCAATGGGTTAGAGGAAATGCGAAATGCTGCTGATCCGCTGCCGCGGATCGTCTGGAGGCTTCGATGGGCGACAATAGATGGCTGAAGAACAGCTTTATCTACCTGGTTATCCTGGTAGCCGTCCTGGCGCTGTTCTTCACCATGATGAATCCCCCCACAGGCAGCCGGGAGACCATCCCCATCACTACAGTGGTCGACCAGGCCAAGGCTGGGGAGATAGCCAAGATCATAACCAATGAGGACAACAACACCATCACTATAAGGTACAAGAACAGCGCCAGGGAAGACACGTCGATCAAGGAACCGGGCCCGCTGAGGGACTACCTGCAGAAGGCCGGCGTCCCTGAGGACAAGATGCCTGTCATCGAGGTGAGGCCTGCCAGCCAGTGGGGCAACTGGCTGGGCACCCTGAGCTTCATCCTGCCCACCCTGTTCCTGGTGGGCATATTCCTGTTCATGATGCGGCAGGCTCAGGGCACCAACAACCAGGCCCTTTCCTTCGGAAAGAGTCGGGCCCGCATGTTTGTGGGGAACAAGCCGTCGGTCACCTTTGCGGACGTAGCAGGGGTGGATGAGGCGAAACAGGGACTTCAGGAAGTGGTCGAGTTCCTTAAGTACCCGGAGCGCTTCGCTTCTCTGGGTGCGCGCATACCGAAGGGCGTCCTGTTGGTAGGTCCTCCGGGCACCGGGAAGACGCTGTTGTCCCGGGCTGTGGCGGGCGAGGCGGGGGTCCCCTTCTTCTCCATCTCGGGTTCCGAGTTCGTGGAGATGTTCGTTGGCGTGGGTGCGAGCCGCGTGAGGGACCTCTTCGATCAGGCGAAGCGAAACGCCCCCTGTATCGTCTTCATCGATGAGATCGATGCTGTGGGCCGACAGAGGGGAGCCGGGCTAGGTGGCAGCCACGACGAGAGGGAGCAGACCCTCAACCAGATCCTGGTCGAGATGGACGGCTTCGACACCAACACCAACGTGATCGTCATCGCCGCCACCAACAGGCCCGATGTCCTCGATCCGGCCCTCCTAAGGCCCGGCCGCTTCGACAGACAGGTGGTGCTGGACAGGCCCGACATCCGAGGGCGCAGGGCCATCCTGGAGGTGCACGTCCGGGGTAAGCCGCTGGACAAGGACGTGTCCCTGGATGTGCTGGCCAAACAGACCCCCGGGTTCAGCGGAGCTGACTTGGAGAACCTGGTCAACGAGGCCGCCATCCTGGCCGCCCGGCGGAACAAGAAGGTCATCAGCATGCAGGAGTTCGAGGAGGCCATAGACAGGGTGATAGCTGGCCCGGAGCGCAAGAGCCGGATCATCGGCGAGCGCGAGAAGGCCATAACGGCCTACCACGAGGTGGGCCATGCTCTGGTGGCCAGGTTCCTGCCCAACGTGGACCCCGTGCACAAGATCAGCATCATAGCCCGGGGCATGATGGGCGGGTACACCCGCGTCCTGCCCACAGAGGACAGGTATCTGTGGACCCGCTCGCAGTTCAAGGACTTCCTGGCCTTTGCCTTGGGAGGCCACGTGGCCGAAGAGCTGATCTTCAACGAGATCACTACAGGTCCTGGCAACGACATCGAGAGGGCAACACAGATAGCCCGCCGCATGGTCACCGAGTACGGTATGAGCAAGAAGCTGGGGCCTGTGGCCCTCGGGCGCAAGGAGGAGCTGGTCTTCCTGGGCCGGGAGATAGCCGAGCAGCGGAACTACTCGGACGAGATCGCCTACGAGATCGACAAGGAGATCCGGGCGCTCATAGACGAGGCCTACGAGCGCGCTCGGGCGATCCTTACGGAGCACAGGGACAAGCTCATCGAGATCTCGGAGCTGCTGATCCAGAAGGAGACGTTGGAGGGCGAGGAGTTCGAGGCGATCTTCGACACGCCCCGGCCCGAGGCGAGGCCTGCCAGGAAGCCCGCGCTGGTGGCCGCCTCCGAGGCGGCTCCGAAGGACGCGAAGGCCGCAGAAGGAGCGGCACGGCCGTCGGAGGGCAAACCAAAGCCCCTTCGGGAGGCGCCAGCCCTCTGAGCCTGTAAGTAGAGGGGCATGGGTCAGAGGGATCTGGGCGGCGGGCCCTTGTAACCAATCTTTTCGGGTGGCAGCGAGCGGAAGGGGCGCTCTTGGGTCTGCTCCTCGAACACGTGGGCGCACAGTCCAGCTGACCTGGCTATAACGTAGAAGGCCTTTCCGAACCTCCAGTCGATGCCCATGTCGAGCATGAGGGCCGCGATGGCCCCGTCGATGTTAATGGCCAGCTCCCTTCCGCTCTGAAGGCGCAGTTCGCCCTCTATCAGTTGTGCCAGCTCTGAGTAGGGGCCCCGGAGGCCCATCGACGTGGCCATCTCGAACAGTTTCTGCGCCCGGGGGTCTTTGCTGTGTACTGGGTGTCCGTATCCCGGAAACCGTCGCCCCTGGGGCAGCACCTCCCTGACTAGCCGGGAAGCCGATCCCGGCAGGTCGGCCAAGTCCGCCCTCAGAAATATCTCTGCGCACTGCTCGGCAGCTCCTCCGTGATGGTCTCCCAGGGCCAGGATGCCGGCTGCCACGGCTGACGGAAGGGGCACGCCGCAGGAGGCCACGATGCGAGCGGCATCTGTGGAGGGCGCGGCCAGGCTGTGGTCTGCCGCGGCCACGAGGATCGCTTCTACGATCCTGCCCTCTCCTCGGCGAGGAAGCTCGCCAGTCATGAGCAGAAATACTACGTCGCCGAAGGAGGCCCATTCCATAAGGTCGAGGACGGAATAGCCTCGAATCCTCACCTCGTTGGTTCCAACGTTGGATATGGAAGTTGACCAGGGCTCCCAAGGCATGGGCTCTCAGACCTCCTTTCCAGCTATGTAGAGCCTGTGGATACTGATGGCATTTACCGGGCAAGCAGAGACGCAGGCATCGCACAGCAGGCACTCGTCCTCGGCTTCTGGCTCCACCATTACCTGGCCACCGTTGGCCCTGAAGATGTCCACCGGGCAGGCGCCCACGCAAGTTCGGCACCCCTGGTAGGCGATGCAGCTCCGCCCGTCCAGCAGCACCCTGATGAAGATCCCTCCCGAAGGCGTCACCGGAGCACCTTTTGTAGGAGGTCGGGAATGTCGCGGAGCCTTTCGGCCACCATGACCCCTGCCTCCCTAAGGAGCTTTATCTTGGCCGAGGGCCGACCCGATTCTCCCTCTACAATGGCTGCGGCATGGCCGAAGCGCTGGCCTGGCATCTGCTCGACGAACCTGCCCGCCACGAAGGCGACTATGGGAAGGCGGCACGTGTTCTCCCGTAGGTAAAGGGCAAGCTCCTCTTCCATGGTGCCGCCGGGCTCGGCGAACAGCAGCACGGCCCGGGTGATGCCGTCGCTCTCGAGGTCTGGCAGCAGATCCACGTAGGTGGTGCCGAGGATGGGATCCCCGCCCAGGCTGACGCAGATGCTCTGGCCGATGCCAGCTCGGGTGAGCATGTTGGCCAGCTCCGTGGTCATGCCTCCGCTTCTCGAGAGAACCGCCACAGGTCCCGGCGAGTAGGCAGCCCGGGCGGCCTCGGCGGTTCCTCCCGCCATGCCCACGCGGGTCTTCCCGGGGACGATGAGTCCTAGGCTGTTGGGACCTATGAGGCGGACTCCCGCCTCCCTCAAAATCTCCAGCGCCTTCAGCATGTCGTGGCGCGGCACCCGTTCGGTCATACCCACCATCAGCCCGATCCCCGCATCGGCGGCCTCCCAGAGGGCGCTCAGGAAGCTGGAGGGAGGAACGGCGAGGACTGATGCGCGGGCGCCGTGGAAGCGCACGGCCTCGTGCACGGTGTCGTACACGGGCAGGCCCTGCACCTGTTCGCCCCCGCGGCCGGGCGTCACACCCGCGACCACCCGGGCGCCGTAGGCCAGCGACTCCCTGGCTACGGCGGATCCCTCTCTCCCGGTTATGCCCTGCACGATTATGGGAACGTCAGCCGGAAGCCTCACCGCGCAGGATCCTCTCCCTGATCAGGTAGGGCACCAGGTCCAGCGGAGTCTCCCTGTTTAGAGGGCGAAGGCCGTAGCTGGACAGCAGGAGGGCCGCCTCTGCCTCCCAAGAGCCCGGAACCCTGAAGGCCACCAGAGTCTCTGCGGGGTCGCGCCCGGCCTCCAGGATGCCCTTCAGTACGCCCCTGGCTATCAGGTCCGCCCTGGTGTTGCTGACCACGTTCATGATCACGGCCAGGTACCTCACGGAGGGCTTCGACAGGATGAGTTTGGTGAGGGCCGCCACTTTGCGGACCGTGGGGTTGCCACCTATCTCGCAATAGTTGGCGGGCGTGAGCCCTGCGTCGAGCACGGCGTCGAAAACTGTCAGGCTGGCCCCGCCGCCCCCTATGAGGAGGCCCAGGTCCCCGTCGAACTCCACGAGCCTGCCGGCCACCCCGCGCCCGTCGAGCCGGTCCACGGCCTCGGCGGCGGCCTCGAGCTCCGTCTGTCCCTTGGGCCCTGATGACGTCAGGTCGGGATGTCGATACAGGGCATCGTCATCGAGCTCGATCCTGGCGTCCAGGACAATCCATCCCCCGGGGCCGAGGGCCAAGGGGTTCACCTCCACGAGCAAGGCTTCGCAGTCGAAGAAGGCGCGGAGAAGGCCTGAAAGCAGTTTGGCGAGGCCCGCGGCCAGCTCGCCGCGGTAGCCCAGGTCTGAGGCTGTCCGCAGCCCAAGCCACGGCGGCCAAGGCTTCAGGCAGGGGAGCTCGTAGATGCTAGGCTCGATGCGCTCCTCCACGCCGCTTCCACCGTCGCGGCCGGCCAGGAGTATGGGCCTGCGGCGCTTTCCATCTACCGTAACGGCAACGTACAGCAGGTCCTCCGCCGGCACGGCTTTCTCCAAGAGGAGCTCTTCCACCTTCCAACGTCCTTCCCTGTGGCCCAGGAGCTTGGTGACCGCTGCGTATACCTCCTCTGGGCGTCGGCCTTCGACCACCAGTCCCCTGCTGGCCCTGTTCGCCACGGGCACTTGGGCCTTCACGAACAGTGGAAGTGCCAGGGAGGCTACCGCGGCCTCGACCTCAACGGGGTCCGTGAGCACACGGGAGGGAGGGCTAGGTACCCCGTAGCGGGCTAGCAGAGCTTTGGACTGGGCTTCGCTGAGCTTCACAGGGCTATTTAAACACCCCTGGACCAGAAGGTCAAAGCCAGGAGTAGGAAGCCAGGGGATCGTTGCCAGGTCGTTCGGGGCAAGAGCCCAACCCTGCCTCCTGTCGAAACTCTCCCCGAGAGCTTGAGCAGCCATCAGGCTTTGCTTGGCGTAGAGGGCTCCCGGCCAGGTGGGCTGTGCGCCCCGGCATCCCGGACCACCTGATGAAGACACCTCGCGTCTATGCCTCGGCCCATGGCAAGGGACAGCTAACCACCTGGAGATACAGGCTCGGTCGGGATGAACACACGGGCTCGGTGGCGCAAGGCTTCGGGCCCGTGTTTACCCCGATCCCTTCCGAACACGGGGCTGCCGAGGCGGGTCGGTGCCGTACCGGGCATGCTAGCCGGACCCTGAGAAGCTCTGCCTGGCAGAGAAAGTTCGCTCCGCCATCCCCTGCTCACCCCTTGACAGATCTTCTCGGAGGCGTTATATTGCAAGTACCACAACATATTGGGCCTTCGGGCCCCACCCCCCACTAGATGTTGTGGATATGTGGAAAAAGTGTTGAATTACGATGCGGTGTCCTTATTGTCAGTACCAGGAGACGCGGGTAATTGATTCGAGGGACATCAGTGGTGCGGTGCGGAGGCGCAGGGAGTGCCTGCGCTGTGGGCTGAGGTTCACCACTTACGAGAGGGTGGAGAACGTGGGTCTTACGGTGGTGAAGAGGGATGGCCGCCGCGAGCCGTACGACAGGCGGAAGGTGCTGGAAGGCATGAGGCTGGCCTGTGCCAAGCGCCCGGTTCCCACGGAGATGCTCGAGAAGGCGGTGGACGACATAGAGAGCCAGCTGTTCAAGCTTGGTGAAGCGGAGATACCGAGCCGCATCATAGGCGAGGTAGTTATGGAGCGGCTCAGGGCTATAGATGCTGTGGCCTACATAAGGTTCGCGTCGGTCTATCAGAGCTACAAGGACCTGGAGGAGATGAGAGAGGCCATCGATCGGCTGACCAGGGAGCATGGGGAGCCGAGCGTGGTAGTGCGTCGCGACATCGATGTGGAGGGATTGTGATGAAGCGGGTGGAACGGAAGAAGGGGACATGGTCTGCTGCGGCTCTGAGGGTGCTGGAGGAGCGGTACCTGGCCAAACGCAACGGCAAGCCCATTGAGACGGCCGACGAGATGTGCAGGAGGGTAGCTCAGGCTGTTGCTGAAGCCGAGCGGCTCCATGGGCAGGGCACCATGACGGCCGAGGAAGCGGCGGAGGCCTTCTATGACCTTATGGTGAGCCGCAAATTCCTGCCCAACTCTCCCACCCTCATGAACGCTGGAAAGGGGAACGGCCAGCAGCTGTCGGCCTGCTTCGTGCTTCCCGTGGAGGACAGTATGGAGGGCATCTTCGATGCCCTCAAGTACGCTGCCATCATTCACAAGAGCGGCGGGGGCACGGGCTTCAGCTTCTCGCGTCTTCGGCCCGAGGGATCGGAAGTGAGCACCACCCAAGGGGTTGCCAGCGGTCCGGTTTCCTTCATGAAGGTATTCGACGCCGCTACGGAGTCGGTCAAGCAGGGCGGCACCAGGCGCGGCGCCAACATGGGAATCCTGCGGGTGGATCATCCGGACATACTGAAGTTCATCGAGTGCAAGCTGGACGGCGGCGTCACCAACTTCAATATCTCGGTGGCTGCCACCGATGCCTTCATGAAGGCGCTCGCCGAGGACGGCGAGTACGACCTGGTGGCGCCCCACACGGGTCAGGTGGTGGGCCGCCTGCGGGCCAGGGAGGTCTTCGACCGCATCTGCAGGGCGGCATGGGCCTCCGGCGATCCGGGGATGATCTTCATCGACAGGATTAACAGGTCTGCCGCTAACCCCACGCCGGAGCTGGGGCTCATCGAGGCCACCAACCCCTGCGGCGAACAGCCGCTGCTCCCCTTTGAGGCCTGCAACTTGGGGTCGGTGAACCTGTCCCTCATGGTTACGGAGGACTGGGACGGCATCGACTGGGCCGAGCTAGAGAGGGTCGTCCGTCTTTCGGTGCGCTTTTTGGACGACGTGATAGACGTGAACCCTTATCCTTTGCCACAGATCCACGAGATGGTCAAGGGCAACCGGCGCATAGGGCTGGGGGTGATGGGCTGGGCCGACCTGCTGTTCAAGCTGGGCATCCCGTACGACAGCGAGGCGGCCTTGGAGCTGGCCGAGGAGGTCATGGCGTTCATCAACCGGGTTGGGCACGACGAAAGCGCCCGTCTAGCCCAGGAACGCGGTCCCTTCCCGAACTGGCCGAGGTCCATCTACCGGGACAGCCAGCCCCTCCGCAACGCCACAGTGACCACCATAGCCCCCACAGGCACGATCTCCATCATAGCTGACTGCAGCAGCGGCATAGAGCCGGCCTTCGCCCTGGCCTACACCCATCGGGCCAACGGTCGAGAGCTCGAGTTCGTAAACCCTGTCTTCAAGGAAGCCGCGCGTCGAAGGGGCTTCGACAGTCCCGAGCTGATGTCAGCCCTGGCACGGCAGGGTACTCTGCGGGGGTTGGACGTTCCGGACGACGTGAGGCGTGTGTTCGTGACGGCCATGGAGATAGATCCGGAGTGGCACGTGCGGATGCAGGCGGCCTTCCAGAGGCACACGGACAACGCTGTGTCGAAGACCATCAACATGCCCAACTCGGCCACCGTCGAGGACGTGAAGCGAGCCTACCTCCTGGCCTACGAGCTCGGCTGCCTGGGCATAACGGTCTTCCGCGACGGGTGCAAGGGGACCCAGGTGCTCAACGTGGGCACCGCCAAGAAGGAGGAGACGCGCCCGGTGCCAGCGGCAGTCAAGCCGCGTCCCGAGGTTGTCTCCGGGTATACCCGACAGGTCAAAGCGCCGGAAGGCACGGTCAACATCACACTGAACAGCGACCAGGACGGCCTTCTGGAGGTTTTCATAAACGTGGGCAAGGCCGGCAGCGACATAGCCGCCCTGGCCGAGGCGCTGGGCAGGTTGATCTCCCTGGCGCTCAGGCTCCCGTCCCCCATGAGCCAGAACGAGAGGGCCAAGGAGATAGCAGGCCAGCTGAAGAATATCGGCGGGAGCAAGTTCGTGGGCTTTGGGCCCAACAGGGTGAGGTCGTTGCCGGACGCCGTGGCACAGGCCCTTGAGAAGCATCTAGGTTTAGCGGAGAACGGAGGGAACGGCAACGGAAAGGCACAGCTACAGCTCACTGGCAACCTCTGCCCAGGGTGCGGCAACAACTCGCTGGTCTACGAGGAGGGTTGCCGTAAGTGCCCCGTGTGCGGCTACAGCGAGTGCTGAACCCGTGTCCAACCCCTCGCTGGCAAGCCGATCCTCAGGGGGCGCCCTCGGGATGCTTGAGGCCCGCATAGAGACCCGCTGTGGGATGACCGGTAGCTCCTGCCCAGCCCTTCCTGCGGGCTAGGCTGCGGAGCTGCAGCGGGCTCCAGTGTGGCATCGGCTCACGACGCGCCTATGCCCACCGCCAAGGGATGCTGTGCCTCGAGGCGTCGGAGGAAACGGTGTGTGGCCAGGATGGCTGGAGCTGGAAGTTCGGAGCCACGTCACTTCTTTATCATCGTTAATAAGGCCCTCGTGGGTCCGAATGGCTTCCCAGGGTCTCGGCGGGTGCACGACACGGAGCCTCCATGCCAGCCTCGCAACAGACGGCGCGCTTGTTCGCTTCTTCGGACCGGTCGCCTTCCCTGGGCTTCGGACCTTCGGGCTGTCACACTTTCGCCGCTTGAGGACCGACGCTCTTGGCACTGGCCGGGTCGGCGCGAAGGACGCTAAGGGAGCTTAGGGAGCGCTTGAGAAGACGGACTCACGCAGGGTTCTACCGGTGGGCCTTGCCGGCGGTTTTGTGGGTGGAGTAAGACACCTCTCGGCTTCGGCGCTAGGAGCCGTGGAACCACCTCCAGCTGAGCACACAGGCGGTCATGGACAGCCGGAGTTAGCCGGGAGCCATGGGCCTGAAAGGTGATAGTGGCCCCGTCGGCCTGCACCAAGGCTGGGCCTGGTTTGCTGGGAAGGAGCACAGCAAAGCTAGATGGGGATGAGCGGCCCAGGGCCGTAGGTCCGGGGCCCTGGATCAGAGGCTGGCCGTCAATGGCTGAGGCAGGGGCGGGGAGGTTCAAAGGGACGGCGAGTGTGCTCAGGCATTCCTCGCGTCGGGGGACCCGTAACCAGGGCTGCCGAGCGCCGCTGTATCGCGCCACCCACAAGGTCTCCAATTGAAGAACGGCTCCCTTCGATGCCTGCGGAAACTGACGGCCTCTAAGGCAGACCTGTCCACTTAGGTGGATCGGAGGCGGATCTGCTTCTATGATGAAGGACAGCAAGAGGTATGTTGGAGACTGCGGGGCGCTTGACGGTTGCACTGACTTAGGGAGGCGGATAGACCATGCAGGGGCGCTTGGAGGGCAAGGTGGTGCTTATCACAGGCACGGCTGGGGGCCAGGGTCGGGCGGCGGCCCTGCTGTTCGCTCGCGAGGGCGCCAGGATCGTCGGGTGCGATCTCAAGGTTCAGGACAACCAAGAAACTGTGCACATGGTCCGGGACGCCGGAGGAGAGATGGTCTCGCTGGAGCCTGTGGATCTGGCGGATCGGGAGCAGGTGCAGCAGCTGGTGGACCTCGCCGACAAAACTTTCGGCCGGCTCGACGTCCTCTACAACAACGCGAGCGCGGCTAGGTTCGCGCCGGTGGTCGACATGTCGTGGGAGGACTGGGAGTTCACCGTCCGAAATGAGCTCCACCTGATCTTCACCGTGGTGAAGGCGGCTCTGCCCCTGATGATAAGGTCGGGCGGCGGCTCGATCATCAATACGGCTTCGGTTGCCGGCATGCGGGCCCTGCCCGGCCTGGGCAACTTCGCCCACGCTGCCACGAAGGGCGGCGTGATAGCTCTGACCCGCCAACTTGCCTTGGAACTAGCCCCCTACGGCATCCGGGCCAACGCCATCGCTCCCGGACTGATCGAGACCCCGGCGACCGAATTCCTCCTCAAGGACCCCAAGGCGGTAGAGGCGTTCCTGCAGAAGATCCCCTTGAGGCGGGTGGGCCAGGCGGACGAGATCGCCAAGGCGGCGCTGTTCCTCGCCTCCGATGATTCGAGCTACGTCACCGGAACGACGCTAGTCGTTGACGGCGGCTGGTCGGCCTGGTAGCCGGCTTACACGGCAGAGGCTAGCTCGATGCCGGTGGGCGGCCGATCTGGCTGCCCTGAGCCCTCTCCTTCGAACCCTTTCGGCGTTCACGGCTGGCCTGCGCGCGTGATTAAGCTGCTTCACGGCCGGTGGGCGGGCCGGGCCTCGCGGTGCTGTGGGATCTAGGTCGGTGCTCCTGGAATCTGTGGCCGAGGGCTGAGGCGCCACGGTGTAGGCCTGCCAAAGGGTGCTAGGCTCTCGTTGTTCCAGCTTTCGGGACCGGTCCCCCTGTAGCGCCGACGGCTGTGGCGAGCGGTGCGCGACGGGCTCGTCCCGGCTGCCTGACAGCTAACAGTGGTATAATGGGCCTGTTGCGAGGCTTTGCGGCCTGGGGGAGGGATTCCCGGGCCCTTTTGTTGTAAGCTCTTAAAGAGGCTACCTGTGACGGGAGGTGCTGGCGATGGCTATGGGAGAGTGCCCGGAGTGCGCGGCCCGTTGGGATCTTGGAAATGTCGAGAAGGGCGAGATCGTGGTCTGTCCCGAGTGCGGGTCGGAGCTCGAGGTGGTGGCTGTGGACCCCGTTGAGCTGGCCCCGGCCCCTGAAGAGGAAGAGGACTGGGGCGAGTGAGGGGCCCATTGGCGCCAGAAGATCGGGGGTGAACGGTGAAGATCGGGGTCCTGCTTTCCATTAGGCGCGTAGAGGAGAAGCTGATCTTTGAGGCCTTCCGTCGGCGAGGCGTAGAGGCCGTGCCCATCGACGACCGGGAGGTCATCTTTGACCTGCAGGACAACTCCTTCAGGGACTTCGATGTCATCCTGGAGCGGTGCATAAACCATTCTCGGGCCCTCTATGCCCTCAAGATCCTGAACGACTGGGGCGTGAAGACCATCAACACCTATAAGGTCGCCGACATCTGCGGCAATAAGCTGCTCACCACAACTGCCCTGATCAAGCACGGCGTGCCGACGCCGCGCACCATGGTGGCCTTCACGCCGGAGTCGGCTCTCAGGGCCATAGAACAGCTCGGCTATCCGGTCGTCCTAAAGCCAGCCATAGGTTCGTGGGGCAGGTTGCTGAGCAAGGTGAACGATCGGGACGCCGCCGAGGCCCTGCTGGAGCACAAGCAGATTCTGGGAACCTACCACCACTCCGTCTACTACATCCAGGAATACATTCCGAAGCCGGGCAGGGACATAAGGTCCTTCGTGGTGGGTGACGAGACCATAGCCGCCATCTACAGGTACTCGCCCCACTGGATCACCAACACGGCCCGGGGTGGCAGGGCCGAGAACTGCCCCATAACCCCGGAGATCGACTGTCTCTCCCGGGCAGCCGCCCGTGCCGTGGGAGGCGGTGTCCTTGCCATCGACCTCTTCGAGACCGATGACGGCATCCTGGTGAATGAAGTCAACTACACCATGGAGTTCCGCAACTCCATCGAGGTCACAGGGGTGGACATCCCCGGCCGCATCGTGGACCATGTGTTGGAGGTAGCCCGCGGGTGAGGGTATCCATAGTCGGTGCTTCTGGCTACGTGGGCGGGGAGCTCCTCCGGCTTCTGCTGGGCCATCCCCAGGTTCAGGTACAGCAGGTGACCTCGGAGGGCAACGCCGGGAAGTTCGTCCACCAGGTGCATCCCAATCTGCGCAAGGTCACCGACCTTAAGTTCGTTTCTGTGCAGGACCTCAGGCCCGTGGACTTCCTGTTCCTGGCACTCCCTCACGGGTCCAGCATGTTCAGGATAGACGAGTTCGCAGGCCTGGCCGAGCGGCTGATTGACCTGAGCGCCGATTTCCGTCTTCGGGATACGGCCGCGTACCCCAAGTATTACGGCCACGAGCACCCCAGGCCCGAGCTGCTCTCCCAGTTCGTCTACGGCATTCCGGAGCTGAGGCGCGAGGAGCTCCGGAGGGCACGCTGGGCCACCGGGGCGGGCTGTCTTGCCACCGCCACTGTGCTCGGCCTCATGCCCCTGTTCAGGCAGGGGGTCGCCAGGACGGACAGGTTGGTCGTGGAGGCGAAAGTGGGCTCCTCGGCGGCGGGCAACAAGCCCAGCCTGGCTACCCATCATCCCGAGCGCAGTGAGGCCCTCCGCTCCTTTCAGCCCACCATGCACCGCCACACGGCCGAGGTGGAGCAGGAGCTGGACTTCGGCGAAAAGCCTACGGTGCACTTTTCGGCCACCGCTGTGGGCCTTGTCCGAGGGGTGCTGGTCACCGCCCACGTATTCCTGAGGGAGGACCTCTCCGAGAAGGACGTGTGGGGCATATACAGGGAGGCCTACGCTTCGGAGCCCTTCGTCCGCATCGTGAAGGAGCGCTCTGGGGTGTATCGCTATCCCGAGCCCAAGATCCTGACCGGCTCCAACTTCTGCGATATCGGGTTCGAACGCGACCCGGCGTCGGACAGGCTGGTGGTCATGGCCGCCCTCGACAACCTGATGAAGGGGGCCGCTGGGAACGCCGTGCAGGCCATGAACGTGATGATGGGCTACGACGAGCGGACAGGCCTCGAGTTTCCCGGTCTGCATCCCATCTGAGTCCTCTCTTGAGCGGAGCATCCGATTATGATCGTCGTCAAGATAGGCGGAGGATCTGGGATAGAGTACCTCCCTCTGTGTAGGGACGTGGCAGAGCTGTGGAAGGGCGGCCTCAGGATGGTGCTGGTGCACGGCGGCTCCCATGAGACGAACCTGCTCTCGGAGCGGCTCGGAAAGCCGCCCAGGTTCGTTACCTCGGTCTCGGGTGTGGAGAGCCGCTACACCGACCGCGAGACCCTGGAGATCTTCACCATGGCCTACGTGGGCAAGGTTAACAAGCGCCTGGTGGAGCTGTTCCAAGGGCTGGGTGTCAATGCCGTTGGCCTCAGCGGGCTGGACGGAGGCCTTCTGAGAGGGCCTCGCAAGGCCGTGATCCGCATCGTGGAGGACGGCAAACAGAAGGTGCTAAGGGATGACTACACCGGCAAAGTGGAGGAGGTGAACGCAGGCCTTATCGGCCTGCTCCTCGATCACGGCTACTTGCCCGTGCTCACCCCGCCTGCCCTGAGTTACGAGGGTGTGGCGGTGAACGTGGATGCCGATAGGGCGGCCGCTGCTGTCGCGGCCGCCCTGGGGGCTGAGCAGCTGATAATACTTTCCAACGTGCCGGGCCTCCTGCGGGACGTGAACGATCCGGCGTCGCTGATAGCTCGGGTGCCGGCTCCGGAGCTGGAAGAGTATATGGGATTGGCATTAGGGCGCATGAAGAAGAAGCTCATGGGAGCCGGCGAAGCCCTTCGAGGCGGAGTGCGCCGCGTGGTGTTGGCCTCGGGCAACGTCGATCGGCCGATATCCCGCGCGCTGGCGGGCCAGGGGACGGTGATCGAGTGAACCCCCATCAGGTCGAGCTACGCCACGAGCTGCCCGTCTACTCCAAACGAGGTATCACACTCGTCCGAGGCCAGGGCGCCCGGGTGTGGGACGACGAGGGACGGGAGTACATTGACTGCGTTGGAGGGCACGGCGTGGCCAGCGTTGGGCACGCCAATCTGGCTGTGATCGAGGCCCTGGAGAGACAGGCCCGGCGCCTCATAACCTGTCCGGAAAGCTTCAGCAACGACCAGAGGGCCCTTCTCCTCCAGAAGTTGATCGAAGTGGCACCTCCAGGGCTGGACCGGGCCTTTTTGTGCAACTCCGGCGCCGAAGCGCTCGAGGCCGCCATAAAGTTCGCGCGGGTCGCCACGGGCCGCACCGAGATAGTGGCAGCCAAGGGTGGCTTCCACGGCCGCACCATGGGAGCCCTCAGCGCAACCTGGTCACCGAAGTACAGGGGACCCTTCGAGCCGCTGGTGCCGGGTTTCCGGCACATCGCCTTCGGAAGCACTGCCGAGCTGGAGGCGGCCGTCAGCGACCGTACGGCCGCGGTGGTGCTCGAGGTGGTGCAGGGCGAGGGCGGGGTACGGTTGGCTTCTGAGGACTTCTTTAGGGCCGCCCGGCGGGTCTGCGACAGGACCGGCGCCCTGCTGGCCTTCGATGAAGTTCAGACGGGCTTCGGGCGCACAGGGCGCATGTTCGCCTTCGAGCACTACGGAGTGGTGCCAGACCTGCTCTGCCTCGCGAAGGCGATAGCCGGCGGCCTGCCCATGGGGGCGGTGCTTGCGAACGGCAAAGTGCAGGGCCTGAGGCCCGGGATGCACGGTGCTACCTTCGGCGGCAACCCCATCGTGTGCGCTGCGGCTGTAGCCGCCATCGACTTCATCGTTGCCCATGGTCTGCCGGCCAGGGCTAGGACTTTGGGGGAGAGGTTTCTGGCTGCCCTTCGGCAGATAGAGGCGCCTGTGGTGCGCGAGGTGCGGGGCCTGGGTCTCATGGTTGGGGTGGAGCTTCGGCGCCGGGCCACGCCATACCTGAAGGCGCTGGCAGGGCTGGGCGTCCTTGCCCTGCCGGCCGGCCCCAACGTGATCCGCTACCTGCCTCCTCTGGTGATCTCTGCTGACGATTTGGACCGCGTGGTGGAGGCAACCCATAAGGTGCTCAGCATGGACCTGGCGCCGGAGGGAGATGCCGATGACTGAGGTGGACCTCCTGGTCGAGATGTTGAAGATCTACTCTCCCTCAGGCCAGGAGGCTGCCCTGGCCCGGTTCCTAGTGTCGGCCATGGGCGAGTTGGGCCTCGAGGCGCGGCTGGACAGGGCGGGGAACGCCGTGGGCACGGTAGGTGAGGGGCCCGTGACGGTCGTCCTGCTGGGCCACATCGATACGGTGGAAGGCTACATCCCCGTGAGGTTCGAGGGCGATCGGCTTTACGGACGGGGGGCAGTGGACGCCAAGGGGCCCATGGCGGCCTTCATATGGGCCGCGGCCAGCCTGGCCAGGCAGGGAAAGCTGGAGGGAAAGCGTGTGGTGGTTTTCGGGGCCGTGGAGGAGGAATCGGCCAGTTCGAAAGGAGCCAGGCAGGCCATGCAGGACTATTCGCCCGACTATGCCATCATCGGCGAGCCGAGCGGCTGGGAAGCTCTGACCCTCGGCTACAAGGGCCGACTGCTGGCGCGGTGGAAAGCCGCGGCGCCGCTACGGCACACGGCAGTGCCCGAGCCCTCCGTTGTCGAGCAGGCCGTCGATTTCTGGTTAAGGATGCGCGAGTTCTGCGAAGAATTTAACTCCAGGGCCTCGGGGCATTTTGAGCGCATCGATCCTTCCTTGAGGCGGCTGTGGAGCGGAGGTGACGGCTTCACCGAGTGGGCCGAAGCGGTGGTCGCCTTTCGGCTCCCGCCCGGGGTCGAGCCCGGTTGGCTCGGCGAGGAAGTGAAGAGGGCCGCAGGGGCCGGCCAGGTGGAGACCTGGGGGGAGGAGAGGGCTTACAGGGCTGAGAAGTCCACCCCCCTGGTGAGGGCCATGCTGAATGCCATCCGCGAGGTCGGCGGCAGGCCGAGATTCAAGGTCAAGACCGGCACATCGGACATGAACGTGGTTGCATCAAGGTGGCGGTGCCCCATGCTGGCCTACGGGCCCGGAGATTCTGCCCTGGACCACACGCCCGAGGAGCATATCGAGCTGGATGAGTACCGCAGGGCCATAGAGGTGCTTGTGGGGGCCCTCCAGGCCCTTTAGGGCACCCAATCACGAGGACCGCTAGACGCGAGAGATCAGCTCCCTGTACCTGGCCAGCAGGCGCCTCTCTTCCTCGTGGGCGGCCGCCTTGCCAGCGTCCATAATCTCCCGCACTGTCTCCCGGACCTGCCGTTGAGTCTCCCGCCCCGGCTGGGGCGCCAGCAGCAGCCCCAGCACGGTCCCAGCTATCCACCCGAGAGCCAACCCGGAGAGGAACCTAGAACCCGTCATATCAGCACCTACAGCGTCTCCACAATGATACCACTGCTGGCCGGTCAGCGCCGGCTGCGGTTCTCTTCAAGAAGGTTCGCGGTCACCTCTTCCAACGGCCTGCTGCCCCGGTTCTCACCGCTGCGGGTCCGCACCGAAACCGTGCCCTCGCTGGCTTCACGGTCTCCCACGATGAGCATGTAGGGCACCTTCTGAAGCTGGGCGTTCCTTATCTTGGCGTTCATCCGCTCCTTGCCGTCGTCCACCTGGACCCGAAGGCCTGCGTCCTTGAGGCGCAGGGCTACCTCGCGGGCGTAGTCTAGGTGCCTGTCGGCGATGGGTATGACCACTGCCTGCACCGGAGCCAGCCAGAAGGGGAAGGCTCCGGCGTAGTGCTCGATGAGCACGCCGAAGAAGCGCTCTATGGAGCCGAATATGGCCCTGTGGATCATGATGGGCCGGTGGGGCCGGCCGTCATCGCCCACGTACTCCATATCGAAGCGCTCGGGCAGGTTGAAGTCCACCTGGACGGTGGAGCACTGCCAGGACCTTCCGAGGACGTCGCGGATCTTGACATCGATCTTGGGGCCGTAGAAGACGCCCTCCCCTGGGTCTATCTCGTAGGGCAGGCCAGCCCGTTCGAGGGCCCGTTGGAGGGCTGCCGTGGCCCTCTCCCAATTTTCGAGGGACCCCACGTATTTGTCGGGCCGCGTCGAGAGGAAGACCTCGTACTGATCGAAGCCGAAGGAGCGAAGTATGAAGGTGGTCAGATCCAGGATGGCCAGGATCTCGTCCTCTATCTGGTCCGGCCGGCAGAAAAGGTGGGCGTCGTCCTGGGTGAAGCCTCGGACGCGCATGAGCCCATGGAGCACGCCGGAGCGCTCGTACCTATAGACGGTTCCCAGCTCTGCCCAACGGAGGGGCAGGTCCTTGTAGGAGCGGATGCGCGTCTTAAAGATGGTGATGTGGAACGGGCAGTTCATGGGTTTTACCAGGTAGTTTTGCCCATCGACGTCCATGGGCGGGAACATGTTCTGGCGATAGAAGTCCAGGTGACCGCTGGTCTGCCAGAGGACGTCTCTGGCTATGTGAGGGGTGTAGACGAACTCATATCCGCGCCGCAGGTGCTCGTCGCGCCAGAAGTCCTCGAGGAGCTTGCGCACCATGGCGCCCTTGGGGTGCCAGAAGATGAGGCCGGCTCCCAGCTCCTCGTGGATACTGAAGAGATCGAGCTCGCGGCCGAGGCGCCTATGGTCCCGCCGCTGGGCTTCCTGGAGCCTGTGCAGATAGTCCTGGAGCTCCTCTTGGGTGGGCCAGGCTGTGCCGTAGATGCGCTGGAGCATGGGCCGCCGTTCATCGCCCCTCCAGTAGGCGCCCGCCACCGACAGCAGCTTGAAGTGCCCGATCCTACCCGTGGACTCCACATGGGGGCCTCTGCAAAGATCGTACCAGTCGCCCTGGCGGTAAATGCTGATGGTGTCACCCTCAGCTATCTCGTCCAGGATCTCCAGCTTGTAGGGCTGATCCTTGAAAAGCTCCCGCGCTTGCTCCCGGGTGAGCTCCTCGCGCACCAGGGGTTTGTCCTGTCGGGCTATCTCCTCCATTCGGCGCTCGATCTCCCTGAGGTCCTCCGGGGCTAGGGGCCTCGGCAGGTCGAAGTCGTAGTAGAAGCCGTCCTCGATGGGCGGACCTATGGCCAGCTTGGCCTCGGGAAAGAGCGACATAACCGCCTCGGCCATCACATGGGCGGCCGTGTGCCTCATGGCGTACAACTGTTTCTGTCTTTCTTCCGTGGCTACCGTCATGGTACACCTCTCCACTAATGGAACTACCCCCCGTCCTGGGACGAGGGGTAGTGCTCGTGGTTCCACCCGTGATTCGGGCAGCCGCGTGGGGCCGCCTCTCCTTTTGGCCGTTAACGCGTGCCAGCGGGCCTGCCTACTCGCCGACCTCGGCTTTCGGAGCCGGCTCCCGGGGGGTTTTCTCCGAGCCCTAAGGGTGAGCTCTCAGCCGCGACCCACCTCTCTGTTCCGTCGGGCCTTCGGATACTCGTCCCGATCTTCGCCTTTCCTATGGACCGAAGGGTGGGCGGTAGTGGACTTGAACCACTGACCTCTGCGATGTCAACGCAGCGCTCTGGCCACCTGAGCTAACCGCCCCTGCAACATTATTGTATTGCCAAAGCTGGCCAAAGTCAACGGGACGGCAATGCCCGGGAGCTTGGGAACGTGGGTAGATGGCTGCCACAAGCCGCGCAGATCTACGTTGGCGAAGTTGCCAGCCATCACCAGCGCCCCGTCTGCCAAACGGCCGTGGCGGATGGTGGCAACAGTGGGCAGTGCACCGCAGAACTGCGTATTACATCTAGGTCTTGGTGGCGGCGCGAAAGCCGTCCCAACCTAGCTTGCTATCCATTCGCCCTCAAAAGTGCCTGCTCGGTGTGCTCGGCTGTGCCGTTGAATTGCAGAGTGAAGTGCATGCCCTGAGGGGGTTGAAAGCATCCATTGGGCACTGGCTGGAGGTGTCCCAAAGAGCTGCGTCCGGGGATGATGTTGATAGAGGCGTCGGCCCGGGCTTAGCTTCCAGTTGACGGCTTTGCTGCGAGGGCTATGGCCCAACGGAACACGTCACCGTTGGCGGAAAGCCGTGGTGGCGGGCGGTGCGGCGGGCCGTGGGCCGGCTGTATGCGGCCGTGAGCACCGGTCTCGGCCGTAGGTAGCGCCTGGTAGGAGACTAGATTGCAATCCATCTGCAACTGGTTGGGCAGCGGCTACGGCGTGGTGCCCATGCCGTGTAGGGCAGGTTAAGATCTGGGCGAAGGGGCAACCGGACAGGACGCTGCCGAGGGGGTTGGTGGCGTAGTTGGTCTGGGCGCCGTGGGAGGGCCTGGGGCGGCTCGTCTGGCAGCCGGAATACGGTGCCGTTTTTACTTTCCATTCTTGGTTGGTGCCCGGCTAGCCTGTACTGAGCATATGGGCGGGACCTACTCCCGGTAAAGCAAGATGGCAATGGCACAGTGGGCAGCGTGGGTCCTGTGCTGAGGGGGCACGTCCGGCGCCTTTGGTCGGCTCTTCGTTGGCCTTCCGGCCTAATGTTCGCAATGGTGGTCGGAGTTTTCCCAGCAACACCTTCTAGGGGATTGACTGGCCCGTGGAAAAGGTGATATGTTTATGTCCAAAGGCGACACAGGTACTGGCTGGCCCGCGTCGCGAGTAGAGACAGGAGATGGTGGAGCAGGTGGGGGGAGAGGGCGTCCTCCTGCCAAACACCGTTGGCATGGCTCTTGGGCTGGTCTGATAGCTTGTCCTCCTCACAGCAAGCCTTCCAACTGCTCCCCTTCTTGCCATCGACCCTCCCTGTGGCCATTCCGGTCTGAGGGCTAGCCCCGTGCCCAGTTGCCCCTTCGGCCTGCCGGCTTGTTAGAGGCGGGGTTGCAACAATTGGCAGATGAAGAGCGGAACTTACACTGGCCAGATAGCCCTGGGCTAGGGCTGAAACTGCAGGATGAGCCTCCGCACCCACTGGAGAGCCGTAACTTCGGTGCAAGTCGGAAAGGAGCGTTCTGCAGGTTGAGTCTGGTACTGTGGGGGTCGTCCATGCGGTGGAGGTGTTCGGTATGGGATGCAGGGGATGCCTGACGAGAGTAGTGGTCATGGGGCTGATTTTCCTCTTGGGCGTGGCCGGCGTGGTGACATGTATGACTTTCATCTACCCTCGGGAAGAGATGGCTGTGCTGGAGATCGAGGGCGGGCTTGTTGAGGTAGATGCCGGCCGGGGTTGGCAGGAGGCCAGCTCCGGGATGCAGCTTAAGGAGGGGTCGGCGGTGCGGACGGGCAGCGATGGGGAGGCGAAAGTAGTGTTTCGGGGCGATTCGGCGGCCTCTCTGGCTCGTGGGACGGAAATCGTGCTGCACAAGCTCACGGACGAGGGGGGCGCATCAGTGTGGTTAGAGGTGAGGGAGGGGCAGACGTGGCATTATGTTTCTCCTGTCAGCGGCATGGAAGCGTACGTGGTGGAGACGCCTGTTGGCATCTTTGAGTCTCCGACTGGCCGGTTTGCGGTGGACGTCCGGCAGGATAAGGTGCGGGTCGTGAATACTCAGGGCTATGTTAATTCCCTTGCCTTGCGTATCTCGCCTCGCACTCCAGGGCCGATTCCTCTCCCTCCACAGCCGGATCCTCCAAAGCTTCCTCCTCCAGAGCCGGCTCGTCCAGTGACTATCCAACTCCCGGACCTGGAGCGGCATCGGTTGGAGGCGATTGGGTTCGGCACGTCGAACAATGTCATAATCGTACCGGTGCAATATACCTTGGGTCCCCAGTTGCAGGCGGGGCTGCGCTCCCAACTTCAGAGCCAGCTCAAGCAAATCCAGCGGCAGCTCCAGATACAGCAGGCCTTTCGGGAATTTCTCCAGCAAGATATGTGGGATATACGCGTGGCCTTTGGTGCGGAGATGGGCGCGCCTTGGCCTTGGCCGTTAGAGATTATTAGCCTCAATATTAGCCTCAAGCTCAACGGGTATAAAGTTGAGCCAGGGCAGGTGAGGAACCCCAAGAGTATCGTGGCGCCTGGCGCTTGGGCCTCGGTTACAAGGCCACCTCATTTCGAGGAAGGCCAGCCTCCCCGGGACTATGTGGAACGGTGGGCAAAGGAGAACCGAGTGGTATTGGATTGGGATGGGATGCAGTTTATGGGTGTGCCTCCCGATGAACCCCTAGACGTTGAGATCGTGGCCATGACGCTTACGGGAGAGCAGCGCGCCGCAAGTTTCATCGTTGAACGGCGGGAGGAGCTAAAGAGGAAGTATGCGTTCCTTATCGAACGGGCAAAGTCGATGGCACCGCCCTTCCTGGGTAGGCCCGTCACCGACGCTGACGTAGACGCGTTCATCGACAGCTATCTGCAGGGGAAAGTGGACATTCAGCAGATTATCCGGGATTGGAGGCTACCTTCGGAGGTGTTGCGCCTTTTGCCCGATGAGCTCCGTCGTGAGCCGGTGAAGAAACGGATGCTGAGGCAGATGATAGAGTAGCTCACGGAGTACCACCAGCCTCGACATTCGTTGCTTGATACGTTTCTGACAAACCATCTCGGCGGTCGTCTGACCGAGACTGGTCGTCTGATTGGGCCTCGTCCAATCGGGCCTTTTCCCGGGCCCTAACCGGGGCGTCCTCAACCTGCAGCCACACCGGGTCCAGCGGGTCCCCTTCTTGGGCCACGACTGGCCGAACCGTGCCCCGTCGAATACAAAGTGGAGCGCGAGGTAAACCTACTTTGTTTGGTGATATACCACGCAAAAACGATCTGTCAAGGGAGCAGATCAAGATCGTGACCACGGTCTTAGCCGGTAAAGGGACGTGGGTCGATGAGGATGCCTTCCGACACGAAACGGTGGTTGACCGCCGCTGGGTTGGTGATGACGGTACCTGAGCCGCCCTCCTTCAGCATTGTGCGCTTAAGCTGGAAGAGGCTTTGAATGAGGGCCTCTAACCGGCATGTTTATGGCGTTATAGGCCAAATTGTTCTCCATCACGTCCCACTGTAGCCAGGCAGGGATCCCTAAGGAACTGAGCTAAGAAGAGGTCAAATGATTGGCTCGTCGCCGGCTGATCCGCGCCGGAGGTCTGCTAGGTGGTCGGTTCGGGGCATGGCACCCAGCTAAACGGCTGGCGGCGGCCAGTCCTGTCCGCCGCGGGAGGCAGGCTGCCTGAGGCGGTTGGGATGGTCCCAGCTTCCGCACGGAGGGTTCGACTCGGGCCCCTTGGCATCTGCGCCCTTCGGGGTTCCTGTCTCCAACAACCGGGCTCGCCTCGGGATCCCCGATCGGAGGCAAGAGGGATAGAGGTTGGCACGTCTGACCTAACAGTCTTGCACCTTTATTGCGCCTGAAGCCCACCTGTTCCGCGGCCACCATGGGATTGGGCAGGTGGTCTTTCTGCGGGTGCAGATGCTCTCTCGCAACCGTGAGCCTTTCTACTTACGTTGGATCGCCGGGGTAGGCGCCAGGGTTACCAAGGGGGCCGGCGACCGGCGGAAGTTACCCAAGTCAGCGGCCCGGCAGTTGCCGGTGGGCCCCAACCTTTGGCCTGCCGGTCCCGCAGGATGCATTCGAGACCGACGGGAACCCGCCGAGGGCAGCGCCAGATGCCGGCCCTGGGTGCCGAGTGGCTCGCCGCCCGGCTGCCTCTGCAGGACTGGCCCACTGCAAGGCAAAGGGGTCACAGTTGTCCTCTGGGCGCCCGTGGCCGCCAGGGTTTGGGGGCGGCTATCCTGCGGGCCTCCCCCGCATCCCGCTGGCAAGAAGGCGAGTGCGGCCACAGGTGTGGACCGGTATAATGCTTGCGTATTTTCCGGAAAGCCCTGGAGGTCTTCGGCATGAAACTTGAGGGGAGCTACACGTTTAAGGCAAGCAGGCAGGCGGTGTGGCGCCACATGCTCGATCCAGAGCATCTGGCCAAGTGCCTGCCGGGCGGAAAGGCGTTGGAAAAGATAGGCGACAACAGATACCGGGCCGAGATGACCATCGGGGTCGCCGCCATCAAGGGAACCTATACCGGCACCATAGAGCTCCTGGATATGAGGGAGCCAGAGCACTACAAGATGGTGGTGGAGGGCTCAGGCGGGCCAGGCTTCGTGAAGGGCGAGGGCGAGCTGGAGCTGGAAGAGGTCGACGGCTCCACCAAGGTGACGTATAAAGGCGAGGCCACCGTGGGCGGCACCATAGCGGGCGTGGGCCAGCGTATGCTCGGAGGCGTCGCAAAGCTTTTGATCGATCAGTTTTTCAAGTGCATGGAGAAGCAGGTGCTGGAGGGCAAATAGCTGCCGGCACGCCTTCTCAGGGCCGCCCATGGGCGGCCCCTCGCTTGCCCGGGGCATTTAAGTAGGAGTTATATAATTTGTGTGCAGTAGAATTGTTGAGAAGATGAGAGGTGATGGGTCTTGCGGGAGACGGCGCCTCCCAGGATGTTCTTCTGCCCCTTGTCGGCGCGCAAGGGGATGTACGTGTGGCGCTTCGAGCGGGAGAGGCCTCCCTTGGGCCAGACGGTGTTCCACAGGGTCGATGGGGATGCTGGGGGGAACAGCCTGTGGTGCACCCGAGATCATGAGGGGCCGTGCTGTTGGCCCGAGGATTACCCCGAAGGGCCAAGGGTTCAGGGCTGATGTCTCAGCGTGGGTGGGCCAGCGCAAACTGTGCTAAACTCTAGGCGGACCGTAGGAACCTTAGGAGGTGGACCCTGCGCGTAGTCTCTTTTGCTGTCGGCCCCATGGAGAACAATGTCTACCTGCTGGTAGACGATGAGACAGCGTCCGCTGTGCTTGTGGACTGTTCCATCGGTGGGGAGTCTGCCCTGCGGTATGCCGAGGAGAGTGGGCTCGCGGTCAAGTTGATAGTGAACACTCATGGTCACCTGGACCACGTATATAACGATGACGCCTTTAAACGGCGCACCGGGGCTGCGCTGGCCATACACCCTGCAGATCTGCCGTTCATAGAACGGTTGGGCGACATGGCCGTCAGCTGGGGCCTGCCCCCCGTCCAGCCGCCGGAAGTGGACATGCTTCTCGAGGACGGCCAGAAACTGCAGGTTGGGAGCACCACCCTCGAGGTGATCCACACGCCCGGCCACACTCCGGGCGGCATCTGCCTTTACGCGCCCGGGGTGCTGATTTCGGGGGACACGCTCTTCCGCGAGAGCATCGGCCGTACAGACCTGCCAGGAGGGTCCTTTCCGCAGCTGATAGCCGCCATCCGCGAGAGGCTGTTGGTGCTCCCCGACGATACAGCGGTCTACCCCGGCCACGGGCCGCCCACCACCATTGGCCACGAGCGCCGCAACAATCCTTTCCTAGTTGCCGGCGGCCTGACAGTGGAGTGAGGCCTTGCGTGTCCTAGCCATCGACGTCGGGACTGGAACCCAGGACATACTGCTGTTCGATTCGGAGCTGGAGCTGGAGAACTGCCCCCAGCTGGTGATGCCCTCCCCAACGGTGCTGGTGGCCAGGGCCATCGAGGATGCCACGCGTCAAGGGCTTCCCGTGGTCCTTGTGGGGCCCATCATGGGCGGCGGGCCCTGCGCATGGACCCTGGAGGCCCATATCAGGGCTGGCCTCCGGGCCTACGCCACGCCCGATGCGGCGACGACTTTGAACGACGACCTGGAAGAAGTGGCCCGCATGGGCGTGGAGCTGGTGGACGAAGCTACGGCCCTGTCCGGCCGGCTCGGCCAGGTGGTAAGGACAGGTGACGTCAGGCTAGAGGCCATAGCCGCCGCTCTGAAGGCCATGGGGGTGGACCCCAGCTTTGACGGGGCGGCGGTCGCTGTGTTCGACCATGGAGCCGCTCCGCCGGGCGTCAGCGACAGAAAGTTCCGCTTCGACTACCTTAGGCAGCGTCTGGAGCTGGGCGACGATCCCTGCCTCTTCGCCTTTCGGCGAGAGGATATCCCTCCTCTCATGACAAGACTGCGGGCGGCCGCGGCCTCGTTCCCTGCGGAGATGCCGGTGCTGGCCATGGATACCGGGCCTGCGGCCGTGCTCGGTGCCCTGGAGGACCGAGCGGTGGCCCTGGCCCGCCATCGGCTGGTGGTGAACGTGGGGAACTTCCACACCATCGCTTTCCACATGGAAGACGGCCGGATCCTCGGGCTGCTGGAGCACCACACGGGGCTACTGGACGGTGCCAAGCTGGACAGGTACCTGCGGCGCCTGGTCATGGGTGAGCTGACCAACGACGAGGTGTTCGCGGACATGGGACACGGTGCACTGGTACGGAGGGGTACAGCCAGCCTGCCCGAGACCGTAGCAGTGACGGGCCCTCGGCGGCGCCTAATGAAGGGCACAGCCTTCAGGCCCTACTTCGCCGTTCCACACGGCCACATGATGCTGGCAGGCTGTTACGGCCTTCTCCGGGCTTTCGCCCGTGCCTATCCCGAGGCGTCCGGTACGATCGCCGCTCGGCTGGACGCCGACCTAGCTTAGAGCGCAGCAGGTGCGACGCTGCAGGGAAGCCGAAGGGCCGGTCTGCTGGCCTCAGGCGACCACGATCAGGGTGAGGGTGCTCTTTACGCCGGGCGTGCCGTGGATGTAGTTCATCACCAGGCGGCCCAGGGCGTTGGTGTCAGCTCCCTGCAGGACTGCTACGATATCGTAGGGTCCGGTGACCACGTCCACGGCCACGATGCCCGTGGTGGCCCTCAGGGCGTTGGCAACCTCCTGGGTCTTGCCTGTCTCGGTGTTGATGAGCACGTACGCTTTGGCCATCGTAAAACCTCCTTAGGGATTGATGAGATCCGGGCCGACCCTTACCGATCCCCTGTTCCGCAGCTCCAAGAGCTTGGCCATCCTGCCCTCGACGGCCTCCGGCTCTTCGGAGGGACCCAACACCCGAGCCGCGCACTGGAGGTCGAAGTAGGCCTTCTTTAGGTCCGCATCAGTTAGCAATACGGCATACTGCTCAGCCGGCCTGTGGCACTGGGCACAGGCGTAGCCGGTGGGTTCTCCGGGTCCGAAATCCATGACCATAACGTACTTCCAGGGCAGGCGCCAGTTCTCCATTCGGTTCCTTGTACCAGGTGCAATGAAGTAAACTCAATTAAGATCTTAAACCGGGGGAGGCCGTTATGGAAGAGCGAGCCCTGATGCAAAAGGCCGAAGTTGCCCCTCAACCCCAACGGGTACGAAGGAAAGTTAGGCGCCAGATAAGGCCGGGCCTGGTACAACGGGGCGTCTACGACCTCCAGTCGGCCATTGAGTTCCTTGCCGGTCAGGGGGACCTGGCGAGGATCGAAACCGAGGTGGACCTGGTGCACGAGCTGGCGGGCATCGCTGCCAAGCTGGAAGGAGGGAAGGTCGCACTGTTCGAGCGGATCAAGGGCTACCCCTACAAGGTGTTGGTGGGCCTGTACTGGAACCGGCAGGTTCTGGCGCGTATGTTCGGCTGCGACTTCCGTCAGCTTCCCTTCCTCATCGCCGATGCCGTGGCGGAGTGGCAGCAGAGCCCCATCGATCCCGTGGTGGTCAGGTCGGCCCCGTGCCAGGAGGTGGTGCTGGACAAGCCCGACCTTACTAAGCTTCCCATACCCGTCCATGCCCTGAAGGACGGCGGCCCCTACATCGACTCCGCGGTAGTGGTGGCCAGAGATCCCGACACCGGTGTCCGCAACGCTTCCATCATGCGCTTCATGGTGGCAGGCCCAGACACCCTGACGGGCCAGATGGATGAGGGACGGCACCTGCGCGACTACTACGAGCGGGCCGAGGCGAGGGGCCAACCTCTGGAGATCACCATAAATAATGGAGTCGACCCGAGCGTTCACTTTGCGGCAACGGTTCCTGCCAGCGCGGCTCCCATCGACAAGGACGAGCTGGGGATAGCCAGCCACCTTCGTGGCGAGCCTTTGGAGCTGGTGCCCGGAAAGTTCGTGAACGTGGAGGCCATCGCTTCAGCCCAGTTTGTGATTGAGGCCGAAGCCCTGCCCCACGTGAGGCAGCCCGAGGGTCCTTTCGCGGAGGTAACGGGGTATTACGCTCCCCGCAAAGATAGGTGGACCTTCAAGGTCAAGGGCATCACCATGCGCCGCAACCCGGTGTGGCAGACCATACTTTCGGGCAAGGAAGTGTACAACTCGGTGGGTCTCCTGGGCGAGGCTGCCGTGTACAGGCTGGTGTCGCGCCAGGTGCCGGCCGTGCAGGCCGTCTACTTTACCCATGGTGGCTGTGGCTTTTACCACGCGGTCATCCAGCTGTCGAAGAACGCCGAGGGGATCCAGAAGAACGCCATCCTGGCCACCTTCGCCGCCTTCCCGAGCCTGAAGATGGTCATTGCGGTGGACGACGACGTGGACATCTACAATCCCGACGACGTGGAGTGGGCCCTAGCTGCCCGCTTCAGGCCCGATAGGGGCCTTATCGTCATCCCCTATGCCCGCGGCCACGAGCTGAATCCCTCCACGGACAACGGGATAACCCACAAGATAGGTATCGACGCCACAGCCCCCTATCCCCGGCCCGAGGCCTTCGAGAGGGCCAAGGTGAAGGAGGTCGATCTGTCCAAATACGTGATCAAGTAGCCGCCGGGCAGAGGACCTTGTAGGCTAGTCGTCGCCCAGCAGGTCTCGCTCGGTGATGGATGGGGCGGGGGCGGAAAGGCTCTGCTGTCGGAGGACCTCCTCGGAGATCTGCTCCAGGAGCTTACGCTCGATCTCTATCAGATCTCCCTCCGAGTACTCGGAGGTATGGACGATGGTGCGCACCCTGGCGGGGCGTGCCGTGAGGAGGATGACCGTGGTTCCCAGCCTCAGGGCCTCGCTGATGCTGTGGGTGATGAACAGGATGGTCTTGCCGGTGTCCTTCCAGATCTTTAGGATCTCGTCCTGCATGATCCGGCGGTTCTGGGCGTCGAGGGCGCTGAAGGGCTCATCCATCAGGAGGATCTCGGGCTCTACGGCCAGCGCGCGGGCTATGGAGGCCCTCTGCTGCATTCCTCCGCTGAGCTTGTTAGGGTAATAGCGCTCGAAGCCGTCCAGTCCGACCAAACGGAGGTACCTGGCTGCCCGCTCGTTGGCCTCGGCCCTGCTGATGCCCAGGGGCTTGAGGCAGAGGGTGATGTTGTCGTGGATGCTCTTCCAGGGAAGCAGGCGCGGTTCCTGGAACACTACGCCCACCCTGTGGTGGTTGCCCTTCTGGGAAGAGAGCTCTTCGCCGTCGATGAGGACCTGGCCGGCGCTGGGCAGCTCGAGGCCGCCGATGATCCGGAGAAGGGTGGTCTTGCCACAGCCGTTGGGGCCGAGGAGGCACACGAATTCGCCCTCCGGAACCCGCAGCTCCAGCCTGTCGATGACGGGCACTTGGTATGTCTTCGAAAGACCGCGGATCTCCAACTTGTAAGCGCTTGCTACCGCCATGCCGATACCTTCCGGGAAAGCCCCTCAAAGAGCAGTTTATCCACGAAGATCATGACCAGGATCAGAACCAGAGCCCACACGAAGACCATGTCGGTTCTGAGGGTGTCGCGGCTGTAGTTCATCATGTAACCTATGCCGGTGTTGACGCCGAAGATCTCGGCCACGACGCTCACCTTCAGGCCGAGGCCAAACCCCACCTTCATGCCCGCCACGATGTGGGGCACGGTTCCGGGAACGGTGATGTGCAGGAACCGGTCCCACCACCCCAGCTTGTAGACACGTGCCATCTCCACCAGCTTCCGGTCCACGTTCTCGACGCCCTCGAGGATGTTGGCCAGCATAACCGGCAGGGTGATCATGAGGGTGGTGAACATGGGTGCTGCGTCGGTAAGGCCGAACCATATGAGGGACACGACGATCCACACGAAGACCGAGGTGCTGTTGAGGATGGTAGTGAAGTCCCTGGCGATGGTGCGGGCCGTGTTGGAGACGGTGATGAGGAGCCCGGCCAGGAGCGACACAAGGCATGCCAGGCCAAACCCTATGGTGATGCGGTACAGAGATGCGCCCACATGCCGCCAGAGCTCGCCCGAGGTTACGACCTCCCAGAAGCTCTGCACGACCTTGAAGGGAGAGGGAAGCAGGTAGTTGCCGTACTGCTGGCTGGCAGCCGTCCACGCTGCCAGGATCACCAGTACGGCCACAAGCGTGGGCAGGTGAAGCTTCCTGTAAACCTCCCCCCAGAGGGCTACGGCCCTGGCTGTAGCTGGGGCCTCCGCTGCTGTAACCTGCTCCCGAGAAGCCATCAGTGCCCTTCCCTGAGATCTAGGATGCGCCTGGTCTTGCTTGCCGTGCGCGGGAGCGCTTTGTGGTCCACGAGCTCGACCTTCGCCGTCACCCCCACCTTGCTCTTGATCAGCTGCTGGAGCGATTGAACTATCTGCTCGTCCGGAACTTGGGCCTGGGGGTCACGTTCGACGCGGATGGTCATAGTATCCCGTCCCTGCTCCCTTTGGAGGACTATCTGGTACTCGCTGGATACCCCCTCGAACTCCGACAGAATGGTGTCGATGGTACTGGGGAAAATGGCGACACCGTGGAACTTGAACATGTCGTCGGTCCTGCCCAGGATGCGGTCGATCCTGGGGTAGGGGCTGCCGCAGGGGCATGGCCCCGGGATGAACCGCGATATGTCGTGGGTGCGGTAGCGGATCATGGGCATGGCTTCCTTGGTGAGGGTGGTAGCTACTATCTCGCCGTGCTGGCCCGGCGGCACGGGCTCCAGGGTCGATGGGTCCAGTATCTCGAAGATGAAGTAGTCGGACCAGTAGTGGATGCCCGAGTGGGCGGGGCAGTCTATGCCGATGCCGGGCCCGTAAAGCTCTGTCATGCCGATAATGTCGAAGCTCTCGATCCCCAGCAGCTCCTCGATGCGCTTCCGCATGGCGTCGCTCCAGCGCTCGGAGCCAAATATGCCGATCCGCAGGCTTAGCCGTGGGCGCAGCCCCCTGGCGGCCACCTCTTCGCCCAACAGCAGGCCGTAGGACGAGGTGCCGGTGATAACGGTGGTCTGAAAGTCCTCCATGAGCTCGAGCTGTAGGTCGGTGTTGCCTGGGCCCACGGGAATCACCATGGCGCCGAGCCTCTCGGCCCCGAGCTGGAAGCTTATGCCCGCCGTCCAGAGGCCGTAGGCAGGGGTTATTTGGACGCGGTCCGCGGGCGTTACCCCTGCCGTCCGATAGCATCGAGCGAACATCTCGGTCCAGTCGTCGATGTCCTTGTGGGTGTAGAGCGCCACGGTGCGCTTGCCGGTCGTGCCGGAGGAGGCATGGAGGCGGACGATGTCCTCGAAAGGCACGGCCCTGATCCCAAAGGGGTAGTTGTCCCTTATGTCCTTCTTGTCCGTAAAGGGAAGCTTGGCGATGTCATCTAAGGTGCGGATGTCGTCCGGGTGGACCCCCCATTCCTCCATGCGCTTTCGGTAAAATTCGCTGTTGTTGTAGGCATGTGCGACGGTCCACTTAAGGCGCTCGAGCTGAAGGTTCGCCATCTCGTCGCTGAGGAGCTGACCGTGAGGGATCTTCTGCATGACCTGACCTCGAGTATGGCGCTATTTGAAGGGTTCGTATCGATTGTGCCACAAGGGAGATGGGGGAGTCAATACCCCGGGTTGGGAGGAGCCCTTCGTGGTACACTTACTGAGGCTGCGGGTGCATGGGGTTTTGGGTATTGGGCCAGAGGCTGTTGGGCACAGCCAACCGGCTGAATAGGCGCGCAGAGAGGTGCCGGGCCGACCCCTTGTGTGCTGGTGGAGGGGCAGTCGACTGCACTGGTATAATAGAAGTGCGCGGGCGTGGTGGAGTGGCAACACGCTTGCTTCCCAAGCAAGAGACCGTGGGTTCGAATCCCATCGCCCGCTCCGGGCAGGTCAGCTGACCTGCCCTTAGTTTTAGTCTGGGAAGGTGGATGGAAGCCTTTGAGTATGCAGTGATCGACTTCATCCGCGGGCTTTACCAGGACATCGGTTGGGCCGGCGTGGTTGTGGCTATGGCAATAGAGAGCGCCTGTATACCGCTCCCCTCCGAGATAATCATGCCGCTGGCCGGGTGGATGTTGGTCAGGGAGGCTGGCCATGACCTTCCCCACCTGTTGTGGGCGGGCTTCTACGGTGCCCTGGGGTGCACGGTGGGTTCTGCCGTGGCCTACTGGGTGGGGGCCCTGGGCGGCAGGCCCCTTCTGATCAAGTACGGCAAGTACATCCTCGTCTCTGAGCATCACATAGCCCTGGCCGATCGGTGGTTCGAGCGTTGGGGAGAGGCTACGGCCTTCTTCAGTCGGCTTGTGCCTGTGGTGCGCACCTTTATCTCGCTCCCTGCGGGTGTCTCTCGGATGCATTTTGGGAAGTTCCTGATCTACTCATTCCTGGGCTCCTTCCCGTGGTCGTTGGGCCTGGCCTACGCCGGCTTTCTGGCCGGGGAGCACTGGGAGAGCGTGAGGCGGGTGATGCGGCCGCTGGATATACCCATCGCCCTAGCAGTGCTGGCAGCGGTTGCCATCTTTCTGTACCGCAATTTCAGGGCGCGGCAGGCCTCGATGGGCGAAGATTGAGGATGCGGGTCAGGGTGCTGGGCGCCCACCAGGGAGAAGATCGCTCTACCAGGTTCGTGGGTCTGTTGGTGGACGGCTGGCTTGCGTTGGACGCAGGCGCGCTGACCTCCACCCTCTCCTTCGAGGAGCAGCTTGCCATCAGGGCTGTCTTCGTGTCCCACTGCCACTGGGACCACATAAAGGACCTGCCAACCCTGGCCTACAATTTTCTGAACGCTGGCCGCAGGCTGACGGTCCTTTGCCAGGGGGAGACCTTTCAAAAGGTTCGGGAGGTCTTCTTCGTGGCCGGCATCTGGCCCGACCTCACAGAGCGGCCCGCAGGTGCTCCAACGCTGATCCATAGGCAGGTGGAGCCGGGCGACGAGATAGAGCTCGAAGGGTACCGGCTTGCCTTCTTCGCCTCCTGTCATAAGGTTCCCACCCTGGGTCTTTGCTTGGAGCACGAGGGACGCCGGATGGTCTACACCAGCGACACGGCGCCGGGGTGCGCCGAACGGTGGGTTTCCTTCGAGCCCCATCTGGTTGTGACGGAGCTGACGCTTCCCGACCGCCTGGAAGGGGCCGCCGCACAGGCATTGCACCTCACGCCGGCCGGCCTCGCCGGGGAGCTGACCGAGCGGGTGTTGTTGCGTTTGCCCGAAGTCGCCGTCGCCCTCGTCCACAGGAACCCCTTTTTTGAGGGAGAGTTAGTGGAGGCCATCCGAGCCATGCGGGCCCGGCATGCGGCCCGCCTGCTGGCCTTGAACGAGGGCGACGAGCTCGAGGTTTAGGGCAAGTTTATCGTCTGGCCGGGCCTGAGGGCTATCACTTCTAGCCCCTCGATGTCGCTGGCCGCTTCCCTCAGTGCCTCCGGCGTGCCGGTGAGGGCGGGAAAGGTGCCGAAGTGCATGGGTATCACCCGCTTCACACCCAGGAGGCGCAGGGCGTAGGCGGCCTCTCGGGGCGACATGGTGTAGAGATCTCCAATGGGCAGAAGGGCGATATCGGGCCTGTAGAGCTCCCCGATCAGCTTCATGTCGCCGAAGAGGGCTGTGTCGCCGGCATGGTACAGCTTGAAGCCGTTCTCGAAACGCACTACGTAGCCGACCCCCTCCCCGCCGTACACGATAGAGCCGTCGTCCTCAAGGATGCCGCAGGAATGGTCGGCGTGTACCATGGTCACCGATATCCCGTCGATCTCCACGGTGCCGCCCTTGTTCATGGCGAAGGTGTTTTCGACGCCCTTGCGGCCCATCCAGTGGCAGAGTTCGAAGATGCCCACTACCTTGGGCTTGTGGCGCCGCGCTATCTCGACGGCGTCGCCTATGTGGTCGAAGTGTCCGTGGGTACACAGGAGGATGTCGACTCCTTCCACCTGTTTGAGCTCCTGAGGACAGGCCGGGTTGCCCATCACCCAGGGGTCGATAATGAGGCGTTTCCCCGCGACACTGCGAAGGGCGAAGGTAGCATGGCCTAGCCAGGTCAGCGATATGGTGCCTTGAGACATCCTTCCACCTCCTGATGGGATAGGTTGGGAAAGTGGGCGCGCCTCGGCCTGACGGGAGTGTATAGCAGGTGGCCGGGACATCTGCAGTCGCTGCTTCCGAAGCCGTGCATGAACCTTCGGCATGGGCGACACGTCTTCAGGAGCTCGTCGGCCCACCGACACTCGGCCTTCTGTGCTGGGAGCACCCAAATGCTGTCCAGGTTGGCAACGGAGGAGAGGCGATCGATATGCCAGCGGTGAGCTTTGGTGCGCCTGATGTGGCGACAGAGGCGGGCCACCAGTCCGCCGGGCCCGAAGGCGGTGCCGACGTACAGATACCACCCCGCTGGAAACCATGCCTCGCCCAGGGAGCCAACCGGTATGCTCCGCGGCCTGCCGAGCTCGAGGACCAGCACATAACTCCCCTTAAGCGCCACGGTCTATTATATTTGGTCCGCAGCCCACCCCTGTTATAATCCCTAGAACTGTATGGAGGGTTGTCGATGCCCGAGTGCGTCTTCTGTAGGATCGTGGCTGGGCAGGCGCCTGCACGGATAGTGTATAAGGACGGTGCTGTCACCGCCTTCCACGACATCAACCCCCGGGCACCCGTGCACATCCTCATCGTGCCCAACAGGCATGTGGTCTCGGTGGGTGACCTGGACGAGGAGGATCTGGAGCTGGCGGGGCGGCTTGTCGTGGTGGCGGCAAAGCTGGCGAAGGAGCTGGGGATCGCTTCTGGCGGCTTCAGGCTCGTCGCCAACCACGGCCCGGATGCTGGCCAATCGGTGTTCCACCTTCACTTCCACCTGATGGGTGGCAGACGTTTCGGCTGGCCGCCGGGATGACCTTTTGAAGGGGAGGGGCTGTGAAGCTCGGCAAGCAGGCCGTGGCTGAGGACGGCACTATCTGGCTGCCGTGTCCAAAGTGTAAGGAGCTTATCTACGTGCGGGAGCTTGAGCACAACCTCAAGGTGTGCCCGCGCTGTTCCTACCACCATCGGCTGTCTTCGCGAGAGCGCATCCAGCATTTGGCCGATCCGGGCTCCTTTGCCGAACTTTTTTCTCAGCTGGAGCCCGTGGACCCCCTCGGCTTCGTGGCCGGGTCCGAGAGCTACGCAGAGAAGCTGAGGGAGACACAACAGAAGGTCGGCCTTCGGGAGGCCCTGGTGTGCGGCACCTGCAGCATCGATGGCTTGGGCTGCGTGCTGGCGGTGGCAGACTTCAACTTCATGGGGGCGAGCATGGGGTCCGTCTACGGCGAGAAGCTCGCCCGGTGCGCTGAGCTGGCCCTGAAAGAGGACAGGCCTCTGGTGGCCGTGTCGTCCTCTGGCGGCGCGCGCATGCAAGAGGGGGTCCTCTCCCTCATGCAGATGGCCAAGACGGTGGCGGCAGTGACCTTGCTCAGGAGGCGCAGGATCCCGTTCGTCTCGGTGCTGGCCGATCCGTGCTTCGGTGGAGTGACGGCCAGCTATGCCCTGATAGCCGATGTGGTGCTGGCGGAGCCCGGGGCGTTGATAGGGTTTGCTGGTCCCAGGGTAATAGAGCAGATCACCAAGCAGAAACTGCCGCCCGGGTTTCAGACAGCCGAGTTCCTGCTGGAGCACGGCATGATCGACCAGGTGGTGCCGCGGAGCCAGCTGAGGGTCACGATAGGCAGGGCCCTTCGCCTCTTTTCCCTGAACAGGAGGCAGGCCAATGTCTGATGCGTGGACGAAGGTCCAGCTGGCCAGGGAACCAAACAGGCCGCATACCCTCGACTACGTTGCGGCCATCTTCGACGATTTCTTCGAGCTGAGGGGGGATCGGCTCTTCGCCGACGACCCGGCTTTGGTGGGCGGCATCGCGAGTCTGGGTCAACGGGCTGTGGCGGTGCTGGGGCACCAGAAGGGCAAGGACACGCGGGAGAACCTGAAGCGCAACTTCGGCATGCCGAAGCCGGAGGGCTACCGCAAGGCCGTGAGGATTATGAGGCTGGCGGCCGACTATGGGATGCCTGTCATATCCTTCATTGACACTCCCGCTGCTGATCCGAGCATGCCCTCGGAAGAGCGGGGCCAGGCCGCTGCGATAGGCGAGTCCATACGCACCATGCTGTCGTTGCCCGTCCCGACCTTGGCGGTGGTGGTAGGGGAGGGGGGGAGCGGCGGAGCGTTGGCCATAGGCGCGGCCGACGAGATAGCCATGCTCGAGAACGCTATATACTCGGTGGCGTCGCCGGAGGCGTGCGCAGCCATCCTCTGGCGCGATGCTTCCCAGGCACCCCGGGCCGCCCAGGCCCTGAAGATCACCGCCCAGGACCTGCTGAAGCTGGGGGTCATCGACCACATAGTTCCCGAGCCGCCAGGAGGCGCCCACCTGGCGCCGGACCTTGCCTGTGCCGCCGTTAAGCACTTCGTGCTCTCATGGCTGGAGGGCTGCGGCCCCGACGGAGACGCGGAGGAGGTGCTCGCCCGGCGGTACGAAAAGCTGCGCAGGATAGGCTTCTGGGTGGGGGAATAGCCTAGAAGAATATCTGGGCCAGTTGGTAGAGCTCGGGATCGACCCGCTTGGTGCGGCCCGCCACCTCCTCCAGGGCCATGACTGCTATCTGCCCGCCCCGCAGGACGGGCAAAGTGCCGAAGTGGCCCTCGCGGACCAGATCCACCGCCTTCACCCCGAAGCGGGTGGCCAGCACCCGATCGAAGACGGTGGGCGAGCCGCCGCGCTGGAGGTGGCCCAAAACCACGAAGCGGGTCTCGAAGCCTGTGCGCCGCCCTATCTCGTTGGCCAGCCGCTCGCCTATGCTCCTCTGATAGAGCAGCACGTGGCCGAAGGCGTCCCTCTCGAGGGTCTCCTCGGGCGGCTCCAGTTCGGGGATGCGCACCCCCTCGGCCACGACTATCAGGCTGAAGTCCTTCCCGCGACTTCGCCGGTTGTAGAGGTGAGCCACCACCTCGTCGATGGTCTTGGGGACTTCCGGAATAAGGATGAAGTCGGCACCGCCGGCCAGGCCGCCTACCACGGCCACCCAGCCCGCCTCGCGGCCCATGACCTCCAGCACTATCACCCTGTGGTGGGCGCTGGCGGTGGTGTGAAGCCTGTCCAACGCCTCGGCCACTACCGTGGTCGCCGTATCGAACCCGATGCAGTAGTCGGTCCCGTAGACGTCGTTGTCCATGGTCTTCGGGATCCCGACCACGGGCTTGCCGCGCCGGTGGATCTCGTAGGCGACCTTGAGGGTGTCGTCGCCACCGATGGCTATCAAAGCGTCGAGCTTCAGCTCGTCGAAGTTGGCCAGGACGCGCTGCATCATCGCCTCGTCCCGCATGGGGTTGGTGCGGGAGGTCCCGAGGATGGTGCCCCCGATGGGCAGGATGCCCGACACGGCCTTAGCGTCCAGGGGCTCAGCGTTCAGGTCCACCAAGCCAGCCCAGCCGTTCTTGATGCCCACCACGTCCATGGCGAACTGGAGGGCTCTCCTCACCACCGCCCTGATAGCTGCATTCAGTCCAGGGGCGTCGCCACCTCCAGTAAGGACACCGATACGCACCAGACAACCTCTAACGGAAAGGGTTCATGCGAGGGAAGTTAGAACGGCCGTGTTTGCCAACTGGCCACGGTGCCGAAGGTGGGAGTCGAACCCACACGGAGTTGCCTCCAGCGGTTTTTGAGACCGCCGCGTCTGCCATTCCGCCACTTCGGCGTCCCTTTAGGATTATACGAAATTCCCGGCCCATGGGCTACACTTCGCGTTTCAGCGGCATGGTGGATCGGTGGGGTATCGATAAATTATCCCACCATCCGACGTGACGTCAAGGGCTCCGCGAAGGGGGCCCCGAGATCGTTGCTAGGTCGCAAGGGGTCCGTCTGGTGGCGGCCCTTCGGGAGCGCTCCGCCGGTGGCCGGGCCGGCGCTGGCTGACGTGGCCCAGTGTGGCTTCACCGCATGGGCGAGAGCCCGCAGTGGTCCATTCCCTTTGCCCACAAGGTAGGTGTGCCGGGCTATGCCAGTCCCCGGCCGCGGGCACTACACCTCCAATAACCTGCCCAGGCTGCCTTGGCTCGCCACAGGGAGGGCATCTAGCTGCGGTGGCCGCCAGCGTGCCGTGCCGCCCGGATGCGGTCGGTCGCGCAGGCTGCAGCCACCTTTGAGGCCTGAAGGACGATGAAGGTCCTGTTCCAGCCAGCCGGCAACCTAGCCTGTGCCGTAGAGCATGACCTCGCGGGCCAGCTCCCGGCCACGGTCGGTGAGAACGAGCAGACCGTTCCGTCGCTCGACCAGACCTATTTGCTCGGCGAGCTGGACAACCGCTGCCGCAAACTGCGGCTCCCAGCGCAGATGGGCTGGAAGGTCCTCGGCCGCGGCCTCGGCCGCCTCGGCTGCGGTCCCCTCGTGGGTCAAGAGGTGCATCACGAGCAGGCGTAGGGCGAATTGTCGCCGTTGGCGCCGATAACGCCAGGCTCGGGGCAAAAGACCCTGCCGTGGGGAGCCGAGGAGCGCCAGGCTGAAGAACACGCCCCCCAGCGTGGCCATGGCCCCGGCGATGGACGTGTCGAACATGTGGGCGACCCAGTACCCACCGACAGCGGAGGCCGCGCCAATCAGGAGGGCTAGGCCGATGACGACGGGCAAACGGTCGCTCAGCAGGAGGGCCGTGGCCGGCGGGACAATGAAGAGGGCTACGGCGAGCACGACCCCTACCGTGTCGAAGGCGCCGACCGCCGTGATCGAGACCACGCTTAGGTGGAGTGTGTGAAGGAGGGCGGGCGGGAAGCCCAGGATAGCGGCCAGCGCCGGGTCGAAGGCGGCCAACTTGAGCTCCTTGTAGAGTGCGGCTAGCACGGCCAGGTTAACCAGCAGGATCGTCCCCATGACCCAGCCCCGGCGCGGGCCGAGGTCCAGGCCGTTGGTCTCCAGGCGGTCGAACGGGGCGAAGGCCAGCTCCCCCAGCAGCACAGCGTCGACGTCTAGGTGCACGTACTCGGTGTAGAGGGAGATCAGGACGATGCTGATGCTGAAGAGCAACGGAAATACGAGGCCGATGGCAGCGTCTTCCCGCACGAGGCCGGTCCGGGAAATGAGGGTTACCAGGCCTACCGTGGCCAGGCCGGTCAGGGCTGCACCGGCGATCAGCAGGGGCGAGTGCAGGTCCCGAGTGAAGAGGAACATGGCGACGATGCCGAGCAGGACCGTGTGGCTTATCGCGTCGCTGACGAGAGCGATCCGGCGGAGCACCAAAAACGTGCCCGACAGGGCGCAAGCCGCCGCGGCAAGGACAGCGACCGCTTGAATCTCCAGCTGAAGCGCGGTCATCGCCCGTTACCCGGCGGAGCGATGCCCTCGGGCTCCATCCCGGTCTGACGGAGAAACTTACGGATGGCCCCAAGGCCCTCGGGGGTGAGGGCTACCCGGCCGTCGTCGAGCCAGCAGATCCACCTGCGAGCCGCCAGTGCCCGGAGGCTGGCCGACACACCCGGCCCAGCTAGAGCGCGGACGGCCTTCGCGGGATGGGGATGAAGCGGGTCGCCGTGCTGGGCCCCCAGCCAGTACAGTTGGGCCAGAACCCGCAGGTCCCGAAGGACGCGATCGCGACGGCCAGCGAGGAGCCTCCGCCAGACAAGCCCCCGATTGGGCGCAAAGAGCATCGAACCGTAGACCAGCGTGCTGGCGCAGACCACGATCATAGGGCCGGTCGGCAGGCTGCCGGCCAGGCTGCTGAGGATCACGCCGCCAATGCCGGCAAACGCCCCGAAAACGGCCGACAGGATGACTATGGTCGAGAGGCGGTCGGTCCACTGGCGGGCGGCGGCCGCTGGGCCAACGAGCATCGCGCTCATGAGCACGACGCCGACGGTCTGGATGCCTGCAACAATTGCCAGAACCACCAGGCTGGTAAGAGCGATGTCCAACGCGCGGACCGGGAAGCCCTGGGCGGCGGCGAAGGCCGGGTCGAAACTGAGGAGTTTGAACTCCTTCCAGCCCACACCCACAGCTGCCAGGGCAAGGGCCGCAATCACACCGATGGCGGCGACGTCGCGCTGGAGGAGCGTAGCTGCCTGGCCGAAGAGGAACTTGTCCAGGCCAGCTTGGGCCGCCGTTGGAAGCCGTTGGATGGCCGTCAGCAGGACCAACCCGAACCCGAAGAAGACCGATAGGACGATCCCCAAGGCCGCGTCCGACTTCAGGCGGGTGTAGCCCGTTATGGCTATGACAGCCAGCGCTCCGACCCAGGCCGCCAAGCCTGCTCCCATGAGCAGCGGGGCCGATTCTTTGGCCCTGGTCGCCAGAAAGGCCAGGGCCAGGCCCGGCAGGGCGGCATGGCTCATGGCATCCCCGAGCAGGCTTTGGCGGCGCAGGAGGGCGAAAGTTCCCAGGACACCGCTTGTGACCCCCATGAGCAGGGTGCCCGCCCCGACCGTCCGAACGGTGTGGTCAGTCAAGAGGGCTATGATTAGGTCAGCGGATCCCATTGTGGTCACCTGGCTTCCAAGATTACTGGGCGCCCGCCGTAGGTCCGCCGGAGGTTTTCTCCTGTGAAAACCTCGGCAACAGGGCCGCAGGCGACTCGGCGCACGTTCAGCAGGAGGACCCAGTCAAAATATTCCTTGACCGTCTGCAGATCGTGGTGGACGACCACGACGGTCTTGCCAGCTGCTCGCAGCGACCGCATAACTTTCAGTATGGCCACCTCGGTCAGGGCATCCACCCCGGCGAAAGGCTCGTCCATCAGGTAGATCTGGGCGTCCTGCACCAGCGCTCGGGCTAGGAAGACCCGCTGCTGTTGGCCGCCCGAAAGTTGGCTGATCTGCCGGTGGGCCAGCTCAGCCAGGCCAACCTGCTCCAGAGCTCGGGCTAGGAAGACCCGCTGCTGTTGGCCGCCCGAAAGTTGGCTGATCTGCCGGTGGGCCAGCTCAGCCAGGCCAACCTGCTCCAGGGCGGACAGGGCCAGCGCTCGTTCCCGGGCGCCGGGCCGGCGAAACCAGCCCAGGTGGCCATACCGGCCCATCATCACGACGTCCAGGACAGTCGTCGGAAAGTCCCAGTCCACGTCTCGGTGCTGAGGCACGTATCCCACGAGCCTGCGCACCGCTTCCAAGGTCTGGCCGAAGATGCGGACAGTGCCGGCCGCCGGGCGGATCAGGCCCAGGATCGCTTTGAGGAGGGTGGTCTTCCCAGCCCCGTTCGGCCCAACGATGGCCATCAGAACCCCGGAGGGAGCCTCTACGTCCACGTCCCACAGCACCGGGCGATCGCGGTACGCCACCGTGAGATCGGCGATTTCGACCGCAAGTGTCGCAGAAGGCATAGGGTCGGTCATCGGTCACCTCCTGAGGTTAGACCATCGCCGGCGAGGGCCTCGACGATGGTACGGATGTTGTGGCGGACCATTCCCACGTAGGTGCCAGCGTTGCCGTGGGGTTCGCCCAGGGAATCCGAGTAGAGCTCGCCCCCGACCTTCACATCCCAGCCGCGGGCACGCACGGCCTCCTGCACCGCCTCGATGTTCCTGACCGGCACGCTGCTTTCGATAAAGACGGCCCGGATGCGCCTTGAGGCGATGACCTCGGCCAAGCTCTGCACGTCGGCGATGCTCGCCTCGGCCACCGTGCTGATGCCCTGGAGTCCCCGGACCTCGAACCCGTAGGCGCGGGCAAAGTAGCCGAAGGCATCGTGGGCGGTAATGAGCACCCGTTGGTCCAGCGGGACGTGCGCTATCTGCTGCCGGACCCAGTTATCGAGAGCGGTTAGCTCACGAAGGTATGCCTCGGCCCGGGCCCGGTGGAAAGCCGCATGGGCGCGGTCCTCTCGCGCAAGGACATCGGCAACGTAGGCTACGGCCCGCTTCCACAGCTGAACATCGAACCAGATGTGAGGGTCCGGGTTGCCGGCTGACCCCTCGGGGTAGAGCAGATCTGCAGGGTCGATGGCGGAACCTACGGCGTAAGTTGGAACCCACTTGTTCATGCTGGCCAGAATGTCGGCCATCTTTGCCTCGAGGTGGAGGCCGTGGTAGAAAACAAGGTCGGCCCGGGCGAGCCTGAGCACGTCGCCTTCCCGGGCCTTGTAGAGGTGGGGGTCAACCCCTGGCCCCATCAGGGCCGTCACATTGACCCGGTCGCCCCCTACCTGCCTCACGGCGTCGGCAATAATGCTCGTGGTTGCGACGACCTCGATGGGCCCGTCCGGCCGCCCGGCCGCGTCGCGAGCCCCGAAAGCCGGGGCACAGGCCACGACCCACAACGCGGTCAGCAGGTATACAGTCGCGGCATGGATGCGGCGCAGCCTACCGTCCTTCACGTGCCTCTGCCCGACAATCAGTTCCCGCCAGGGATAGGCTCGACGAAGACCCGGCTTGCGACTTCTCGGCCGATGGCGTGGGTGCGGTCCCCGACCCATAGGTGGACCGGACCGTTGAAGGGGGCGACCTCGGCGACCTCCACGGGTGCGTCGGGGACCAGCCCAAGTCCGGTTAGGTAGCGCAGGAGGGCAGGGTCGCTATCGGGCACACGGCGGACGACGGCTTTCGACCCCGGTGGAAGGGATGCGAGGGGGACATAGCTGGGTTCCCGAATGGTGCCGTCTTTGGACGGGATCGGGTCGCCGTGGGGATCGACCGTTGGATACCCTAGGGCCGCGTCGATCGTATCCTCTAGGATATCCGAAAGGGCATGCTCGAGGCGCTCAGCCTCGGCATGGACCGCCTCCAGGGGCATGTTGAGGGCTCGGGCCAGGAACAGCTCCCACAGGCGGTGGTGGCGGATAACCTCCAGGGCGATGCGGGCGCCGGCCTCGGTGAGCTCTACGCCCCGATAGGGCGTGTAGCGCAGCAGGCCCATGTCGGCCAGCCTCTGAATCATGCTGGTTGCGGCCGGGAGGCTCACCGACAGGCGTTCGGCGATGGCAGAGGTGGAAGCCCTCCGCTGACGTTGCTGGACCTTGTAGATGGCCTTTAGGTAGTCCTCAATAGACTGTCTCACTGGGTCCGACCTGCTGGGTCTAGGTTAAGCTGACTTAAATCTTGAAATAAGCATACCGCAGTCCGGAGTTCGTGTCAAGCTACTCGACAGGAGCCCAGGAGGTCGTGCCAGACGTATGAAAGCGTGGGGGCCAAAGCCGGCCCTGCCCTTCGAGCAATCCCTTTAGGATCGTTCGGTCTGGGGCCAGCTGGCCGTGGCCCGTAGATGGTTGTTGGCCGCCACGGCTCGTGCCAGATCGCGCGGCACGGTGGGCCTGCAGGCTGTCGCCCGTCGATGGCCGTGATGGCCGGATCAAGGGTGAAATCGTTCGAAGTTTCACGATGTTGACAAACTGCGGTTTTAGTGCTTGTGTATAGGTTAAACAGCCGCAGGCTGGTCTGCGTGCTCATCTGTTGGGGCAACGAGCAGATCCCTGGAGGAGCTAAGATGGATCATCGGCCAGGCAGGGCTCCGCCGTAGCTGGAAAGGCCATTGGGCATGGTTGACCGAGAGCCGTCCGTTTCTTGTGTCGAATGCTTGGAGGACTGAACGATGCCCACTGTAAGACTTACGGTCAACGGCGTTGAGTACGAACGGGAGGTGGAGCCCAGGACACTTCTCGTCTACTTCTTGAGAGACACCCTGGGCCTTACGGGCACCCATGTGGGCTGTGACACCAGCCAGTGCGGTGCCTGTACTGTTTTAGTGGGCCGCGACATGGCGGTGAAGGCCTGCACGGTCCTGGCGGTCCAGGCGGACGGGTGGACCATCACCACCGTCGAGGGGCTTGCGCGGGACGGCCAGCTGCACCCGGTGCAGGAGGGGTTCTGGGAGAAGCACGGCCTGCAGTGCGGGTTCTGTACCCCGGGGATGATCATGGCCTCGGTGGCCCTGCTGGAGCGCAACCCGCGGCCGTCGGACGCTGAGATACGGCACGCCCTCGAGGGAAACCTCTGTAGGTGCACGGGCTACCACAACATAGTAGAGGCCGTCAAGTACGCCGCGGAAAAGATGTCTTCCCGGTGATGGGAGAGGGAGGTAAGCGCCCATGGTGACTCAGCTGATAGGCTCGGCTGTAAAGCGAAAGGAAGATCCGCGGATGATCACCGGCCGTGGCCGGTACGTGGACGATGTCCAGCCCCTGAACCTCCACTACGTGGCCTTCCTCCGGTCGCCCCACGCTCACGCCCGCATCAGGGGCATCGACACTTCCAAAGCGGCGGCCCTGCCCGGGGTAGTCAAGGTGTATACGGGGAAGGATTTCGAGGGCAAGATAGGTTCCCTGCCCTGCGGTGTAAACCTGCCCAATTCGAACCAGAAGACCCCGAACCATCCCGCTATGGCGGTGGACAGGGTGCGGTATGTGGGTGAGATCGTGGCGGCCGTTGTGGCCAAGGATAGGGCCACGGCCAAGGATGCTCTGGAGTTGATAGAGGTGCACTACGAGCCCCTCCCAGCCGTGGCCGATGCCCGCAAGGCGGTCCAGCCGGGGGCTCCCCTGGTGCACGACGACATCGAGAACAATACTGCCTTCGTGTGGAACCTGCAGACCGGAGAGGTGGAGCAGGCCTTCCGCGACGCGGAAGTGGTGGTGCGCCAGGAACTGGTGAACCAGCGGTTGATACCAAACGCCATGGAGCCCCGGGCCGTGGTTGCCAACTTCGACACGGCATCCGGCGAACTCACCCTCTGGGACACGGACCAGAACCCTCACCTGATTCGCCTCCTGCTCTGCCTCATTACTGGCCTGCCGGAGCACAAGGTGAGGGTGATCGCCCCCGACGTGGGCGGAGGTTTCGGGAGCAAGATATATCTGTACGCCGAGCAGCCGCTCCTGGCCCTGATGTCCAAGGAGCTGGGCCTTCCCCTCAAGTGGACGGAGGAACGGCGTGAGAACTACGTGGGCACCACCCACGGTCGCGATCACTACACCACGGCGGAAATGGCCTTCAAGCGCGACGGCACGCTCCTCGGCCTCCGGGTGGAGACCTACGCAAACCTGGGGGCATACCTGTCCACCTTTGGACCGCTGATCCCCACGTTCCTCTACGGGCCCCTGCTGAGCGGGGTATATAAGCTTCCGGCCCTATCGGTGCGGACCTACGGGGTGCTGACCCATACCACACCTGTAGATGCCTACCGGGGCGCCGGCAGGCCCGAGGCCTGCTATCTGGTCGAGAGGATGATGGACCTGGCGGCCCTGGAGTTGGGCATGGACCCGGCGGAGATACGCAGGAAGAACTTCATTCCTGCCACAGCTTTCCCGGTCACCACCGCGGGCACCCTTACCTACGACAGTGGCAACTACGAGGCGAACCTCGACGCTGCCCTGGAGAAGTTCGGCTATAGGAGTTGGAGGGAGGAACAGGAGAGGGCCCGGGCCCAGGGACGGTACATAGGCATAGGCCTGGCCTGCTACGTCGAGGCGTGCGGCATCGGTCCCTCCAAGGCCGCCGGCCAGATGGGCGCGGGAGCAGGCCTCTGGGAATCCGGAGTGGTGAGAGTGCATCCCACGGGGAAGGTGTCGGTGTTCACGGGCACTTCGCCCCATGGGCAAGGAGGCGAGACGGCGCTGGCCCAGATCGCGGCCGACACCCTCGGGGTGCCCTTCGAGGACGTGGAGGTGATCCACGGTGACACGGCCTCCATACCCTTTGGCCTAGGCACCTACGGGAGCCGCACCATCGCCGTGGGGGGCACGGCCGTGTACCTGAGCTGTCTCAAGGTCATCGAGAAGGGCAAGAAGATCGCGGCCCACCTGTTGGAGGCCGCTGAGAGCGACATCGAGTTCGAAGGCGGCAAGTTCTACGTGAAGGGCACACCCGAAAAGGCGGTCACCTTCCAGGGGGTAGCCCTCCAGGCCTTCCTGGCCCACAACTATCCTCCTGGGCTCGAGCCCGGCCTGGAGGCCCTCACCTTCTTCGACCCGCCCAACCTCACCTTCCCGGCCGGCACCTACATGGCGGTCACCGAGGTCGACGCGGAGACGGGAAAAGTGGACCTGCTGGCCTTCTACGCCATGGACGACTGCGGCAGGGTCATCAACCCGCTGCTGGCGGCGGGCCAGGTCCACGGCGGCGTTGCCCAGGGTATTGCCCAGGCCCTCTGGGAGGAGGCCGTGTACGACGACAGCGCCCAGCTCCTGACCGGCTCCATGATGGACTACGCCGTGCCCAAGGCCAGCCAGCTGCCACCCTTCGTCACGGACCACACGGTGACGCCCACGCCCACCAACCCCTTGGGTGCGAAGGGCATAGGGGAGGCCGGAACCATCGGAGCCACTCCGGCTGTTGTCAACGCCGTCATGGACGCTCTCAAGCCCTTCGGCATCCGCCACATAGACATGCCATTGAAGCCCGAAAAGGTCTGGCGGGCGATCCAGGCCGCAAAGCAGGCGGGGAGGTAGCTGCCATGTTTCCCAAGAAGTTCGAGTACAGACGGGTTGATACGCTGCAGGAAGCCGTGGACCTGCTTTCTCAGCTCGGGCCGGATGCCAAGCTGCTCGCCGGCGGGCACAGCCTGATCCCTGCCATGAAGCTGAGGCTCGCGGCCCCGTCGGTGCTCATCGACATCGGCAGGGTATCGGAGCTCAAGGGGATACGGCGTACCGACGGCCAGGTCTCCATCATGGCGGGCAGCACCCACTGGATGGTGGAGAACTCCCAGGAGCTGAAGGCATCGGCGCCCCTGCTTCCGGAGGTTGCCAGCGTGATAGGGGACATGCAGGTCCGGAACCTGGGTACCGTGGGCGGGAACCTGGCCCACGCTGATCCTGCTTCGGACCTTCCGGCCGCCGTGCTGGCCCTGGACGCTCGGCTGAAGGCAGCATCGAAGAGGGGCGAGCGCACCATACCGGCCTCCGATTTCTTCCAGGGGATGTTCACCACAGCCCTTCAGCCGGACGAGGCCCTCGTGGAGGTCACGGTGCCCGCCTTCGCGCCGCGCACAGGGTGGTCCTACGTTAAGTTCGCCCACCCTGCCAGCGGCTACGCCGTGGTGGGCGTGGCCGCCGTGCTGGAGGCCGACGAGGCAGGCAACTGTCGTGGCGCCAGGGTTGCCATCACCGGGGCAGGGAGCAAGGCCGTGCGTGCCACCTCGGTGGAAGCGGCCCTCTCGGGCAAAAGGTTGGAGGAACAGAGCATCGCCGAGGCCTCTTCGGCGGCGGCCGATGGGCTGGACCTGATGGGCGACATCTACGCCTCGGAGGAGTACAGGGCTCACCTGGCCAGGGTGCTCACCAAGCGGGCGCTCATGCAGGCCTGGCAGAGGGCAAAATAAAAAGGAGTGCTGCCCCCAACACGGGATGCTGCCCTGACGGCAGCATCCCGTGTCCCACGGACCGCTACGGCCTGAGCTCCTGATGGGCCCTGACGAGCTGGGGTATGTCGATCTGGCCTGAGCGCACCAGCCGCAGGAAGGCCCGCACGACCTCGGGATCGAACTGGGTGCCGGCGCAGGCCTCGAGCTCCAGGAGGGCTTCGGCCAGGGTGCGGCCGGGCCGGTAGCTCCTGTGGGATACTATGGCAAAGAACGCATCCACAACGGCGATTATCCTGCTCGCCAGTGGTATGGCATTGCCACGCAGGCCGTCGGGATAGCCGGTGCCGTCCCAGCGTTCGTGGTGGTGGCGGACGTAGAGCGCCACCCTTCTGAACCGCTTCAGTGGGCCCAGGATCCTCTCGCCCTCGAGGGGGTGCCGGCGGACTGCTTCCCACTCCTCGGGGGTGAGGGGTCCTGGCTTCCGCAGGATGGCGTCGGGCACTGCGACTTTGCCTATGTCGTGGAGGAGGGCGGCGAACCTCAACTCCCTCAGCGACGCATCGTCCATATGCAGGGCCCTTCCCAGAGCCTCTGCCACGTCGGCCACCATCTCCGAGTGCGCCGCCGTGTAGCTGTCCCTGGCATCGAGGGCCTTCTTGAGAACCATAACTGTCTGCAGATACGCCTCGTCGGCATCGTGGATGAGGGCAGAACGGTAGAGGGCTTCAGCCACCAGGCTGGCGGAGGCTCGGAGCAAAGCCTGCGTACCTGAGTCGAGCACCGTCCCGTCCCTTGGAACGATGGCCAGGGCGCCCAGAAGCCTCCCGTCGATCCGCAGGGGCAGGAGAATGCAGGGCAGGCCATCCAGCCCTGGGCGCAGCGCCGGGCGGAGGAATGCCGCGAGATCCTTTGCCATCCATAGGTCGGCGGATGCCAAGGCTTCAGAGAGCATCTCATGTGGCAGCGAGATCTCCGCACCGAGGACCTGCTCGAGGATGCCGGCCGCGCCAACGACCGAGAGTGTCCGCTGTGGCTCGGCGAGCAGGCCAATGGCCGCGCCTTGGGCCCTCAATAGTTCAGAGACCCTGGCCACCGCCGATTCGATGACTTCCACGCTGGGCAGGCCTTGGGTGGTTGCGGCGACTAGCTGGAGCAGAAGGCTCTGCTGTTTCACCTTAGCCTGCAGTTGAGCGACGGTGAGGAGATGCACCAGGAAGACACCCAGGGGCTCTGAAAGGGCCCCGAGCAGGGCCAGCTGTTCGCTGGCAGGCTCCTGGCCCGCGGTGGAGATTATCAGGCTTCCGACCGGCCTATCTGTGTGCCGTAGGGACAGGGCCACTGCAGGGCCCGGAACCTCCAACCAGCCGCCCAGCTTGGCCAGGGTTTCGTCACCCAGTCTGTGAGGTTGAACCGGCACCAGCTCGTCCACAACGGCCGCTGGCACCACCGTCCAGCTGCTGCCGGGCCGGACCCGCACAGCGCTACCCTCCACATGGGCCGAGCCGAGCACCCTCGCCCGGTCGCCGTCCAGTGCCACCAGGGAGAGCTGTCGCACGGGCATTAGAGGGTTGAGTTCCCTGGCTAAGTGCTCCACGAGGGCGTGGGGCTCCAGAGCTGAGGAAACAGCTGAGGCCACCCGCCCCACGGCTTCGAGGAGAGACTGAACTTGCCACCAACGGGTGATGTCGTAGGCTACGCCGAGCCGGTATTGGCGGCCTGCGAGCTCCACGGGCCTCACCTTGAGCAACAGGTAGCGTTTTCCGTGGGTCTCCAGGGGAAGATCGAACTCCGTGGGTCCACTTCGGGCCAGCAGTGCTGAGAGCCTCCCCTGAAGCCTGGCCGCATGGGCGCGGAAGACAGCCACGGATTGCCCGATCAGCGTCTCGGCCGCCGTCCCCAGCAGGTCGGCAGCCGCTTGGTTCGCATAGACTATACGGTCGCCCGCATCGACAAGCACCGCGGGTTCCGGCAGTTTTTGCAGAATGTCAGCTACCAAGTGCGGGGGGACCGCGGATGCCATCTCAGACCCTTTCCGCACGGGACCATTCGCAAGCCGTGGGTGCTGCGGCCCCACGGCCGGCGGTGCACCGCCGTAGGCCGGACTCGGCGGGCCCGGCGGAAGACTACCCGGTCCGTCCGGCCTTGAGGCGGTATACGGTGGATTTCCGAGGCTGTTGCTATGCAAAGGGATCCGCTCGAAACCTTACGGACGGGGTACCTGCATGTCTCAGCCCACATTGGCTACCCTCGGCGCGCTTTGCCAGAGATGTGTCCCTTTGGAGTGCCAGCTTGGACGGGCCCATAACGTGGCGTGCGAACCACCGGGCTCCGGGGCCGGCATCTCCCTAAGAATCATCGGCTCGTCGGGGCCCGTGCTTAAGGTGCAGGGATCTGCTGGACTTGCTCGTCGGTCACGGGCACGAGGAGGAGGGGGAGGTCGCACTGGGCGGCGATACGAGGGGCCATGCTGCCCGACCAGAAGGCGTCCAGGCCTGCCCTGCGGTGGGTGGCCAGGACGATCACGTCGGCCTGCACGTCCTTCGCCAGGGCAACTAGCGCAGTGTCCGGTGCGCCCCTGAGGACCTTGCCGCTAGCCTTGAGCCCCCTGTTCGCGAGCCCAGCGGCAAGCCTGGCCAAGTACTGTGTGGCGCCCTGTTCGGCCAGTTCGAGCATCGCCTCCACGGCGCTTGGAAGCAGCATGCGCGTGAGGGCCTCCTCGCCCGAGAGGCCCTCGGCGGTGGGCACCACGGTGGCGAGTACTATCTCGCTCCCGCAGGCCTGGGCCAGCTCCTCGGCCATCCGGAGGCCCGCCTCGTGGCTGGGCTTGCCGTCGAGGGCCACCAGGATCCTCCGGAGCTGGAAGGTAGGTAGGGCGGCGTCCCTCGGTTTGACCACCAAGACGGGCCGGTTGCCCTGGGCAACGAACTGCTGGGCGATGGACCCAAACAGCGCGTCCCTGAGCCCTCCGCGGCCGTGGGTGCACATAACAGCGATATAGGCGCGGAGCTCTTCGGCCTCGCGCACCATGGCCCTGGCCACGTCTCGCCTGCTCTCGCCCACAACCACGCGGGTTTCGGCCTTCACGTCGGGCGGCACCAGGCTCTCCTTCACGGCGTTGAGGTAGGCCCGCGCCTCGACGGGTTCCCTCAGATGTTTCTGCCCGTGGACCTGAGGAGGCGCATCCCGTTCGTGGATGTGGAGGAGCACAAGGCGGGCCGGCAGGCACCTGGCCAGGGCCACGGCCACCGGCACTGCCGTTTCGGCCAACTGGGAGCCATCCAACGGCACCAGCAGCATCCTTTCCACCTTCAGCCTCCCAGCAAGGTGGAGTAGAGAAGGTACAGGTTGAGCATGACCACCAGGCCAGCCACGACACCGGCCGCCATCGTAGTATAGGGGCGATTGACCAACACACCCATTATCTCCCTTCGGGCCGTGAAGATGATCAGAGGTATCACGGCGAAGGGCAGGCCAAAGCTCAGAACCACCTGGCTTATCACCAGGGTGCGGGTGGGGTCCAGGCCCAGGAAGATCACGACCATGCTCGGGGCCATGGTGAGGAGCCTGCGCAGCCAGAGGGGTATCTTCCAATGCACGAAGCCCTGCATCACCACCTGGCCCGACATGGTCCCGACGGTGGACGACGACAGGCCGGAGGCGAGAAGGGCTACGGCAAAGGTCCACGAGGCAGCCGAGCCCAGGAGCGGCTCGAGGGTCCGATGGGCCTCCTCTATAGTTCCGATCTCCGTGAGGCCGTGCCGGAAGAAGGTGGCAGCGGCCATGATCAGCATGGCGGCGTTCACGAAGCCGGCCAGGCCCATGGCCAGCACCACGTCCACTACCTCGTATCGGAACAGCCTTCTGAGGGCATGGGGGTGGCGCACGACTATGCGGCCCTGGGTAAGGGCGGAGTGCAGGTACACCACATGGGGCATAACCGTAGCGCCCAGGATGCCGGTGGCTAACAACACGCTCTCGGTCCCCGAGAAAGCCGGCGTGACCGCATGGCGGAGGACCAGCCCCCAGTCTGGCCGGTCGAGGATCGTCTCGATGACGTAACTTACGGCTATCACGCCCACCAGGGCAGTGATCACGGCCTCGGGGAGCCTGAAGCCGTACCTTTCAAGGCTCAGGATCACCAAGGTGGCGATGCCTGTCAGGATGCCACCCACCCAGAGGGGCACGCCGAAAAGGAGGTGAAAGCCGATAGCGGCCCCCAAGAACTCGGCCAGATCCGTGGCCATGGCCACGACCTCGGCTATGACCCACATGCCGTACGTTACGGGCCTGGGTAGCCGGGCCCTGCAGTGTTCGGCCAGGTTCATGCCCGTGGCTATCCCCAGTTTGGCGGAGAGGGCCTGCACCAGCATGGCCATGAGGTTGCTTGCCACGATGACCCAGAGCAGTAGATAGCCGAACTTGGACCCTGCCTGGATGTTGGTGGCCCAGTTGCCAGGGTCCATGTAGGCAACGCTGGCGACAAAGGCCGGGCCCAGGAAGGGCAAAATTTTGGCGAGCCCACGCCTGGCACTGGTGCCTGCAAGTATCTGGACAGCCTCGTCGACAGTGCGGGCGTCACCCGCGCGCACCTGTGGCGAACGATCGGGGTGCATGCTAAACGCTAGCCCTCCTTAGCGTGGTCGCGATTGGGCGGCCGGCCGTGGGCTGTTCGCGGGCTCCACAAAGACGGCCAGGGCTACCTCCTTGGCGATGGACACCGTGGTGCCCGCCGAGTCGAGCTGGCACTGGCCTGCCTCTTCGTCGGTGCTGAGCACGGTCACCTCACGGCCAGGGGTAACGCCCAGGGAGGAGAGCAGGCGGAGGATGGAGGCGTCCCGGTCGGACACCCGGCGTACCCTGACCGGCCCGGGACCGGCTTCCCAGAGGGAGGGCAGGCGGAGCTCGTGGAGGGTGAGGTCCTCCGAGGGTATGGGGTCGCCGTGGGGATCCTCCTTCGGGTCTCCCAGGTATTCATGCAGGCGGCGCTCGAGCTCCTCGGACAGGGCGTGCTCTAGGCGCTCTGCCTCCCTGTCCACCTCGTCCCATCCCATTCCCAGGGCCTGGGCCAGGTAAAGCTCCATGAGCCTGTGGTGGCGGATCACCTCCAGGGCGGCTCGCTCTCCCAAGGGCGTGAGCCGCATGCCCCGGTAGGGCGCGTAGTCCACCAGCTTCATGCCTGCAAGCTTCTTCACCATGCTCGTGGCCGAAGCAGGAGTCACCCCCATGCGGTCGGCCAACGCGGTGGTGCTCACCACCGGCCACTGGCTCTGAAGCTTGTAAATAGCCTTCAGATAGTCCTCGACCGCCTGGCTGAGCATGGAGTCCCGCCTGATTTAGATACATCTAAATGTATTGGCAATGTTGAAAGGAGTCAAGGGGATCGAGGCCTGGTTCCAGGGGACGCGGCCGTCCCTTCGGGATCTGGCGCTGTGTCCGGCATACGGACCTCCAGATGGCCGCGGCGAGGGGGCGCGGACGCGCCGAAGCTGGACCGCCCGTGCGGTCTTTCAGGAGCTGTGGCCGCCAGCCGCGCCCTTCCGGCGGCGCCAGGGCGGGCTCGAGGCGGCGCGCCTGAACCTCTGCAGCCGAAAGCGGCCTCGTCGCAGCGGAAGAAGCTCGCCTCTCGATGGGCACCTTCCTGCGGGCCCTGTTTGCGCAACCTGCTGGCGTTGTGCGTCGATGCGGCTCTAGGGTGTGGCAGGTGAACTATCGGGCAACCTACCCGTGTGGATCCGGCCGCCTTGCCGTGGCTGCCCGAAGCTCCGTAGGCGACCGGCCTGCCTGGCGTTTTTCGCCGTTTCCAGGGCGAGGCGTCTGTGCAGTCCCGATGTGTGGGCAAGGCGGGGGGCCGGAAGGGCTGTGGTATAATGCCGCGACCTGCCGGAGCCGCAGGGCCGGCGGCGCGGAGGTCGTTGAGTCACTGGAGACTATCCATTGGGAGGTAAGATGCTGAGGCGAACACTGCTTGCTGTGCTCGTGCTCGCGACCAGTCTGGGGCCCGTGGCCGGTACGCCGTCGCCGGCTCGGGCGGAGGGCTTTGCAAGCCCGGCCTTCAAGAGGGTGTGGGACCGAACCGATGCCCTGGTGGCCGGCCAGTACGTCCAGAGGAGCTGGATCTGGGGCAACCTTGGCCAGTCGGTCCGGGAGAGGTACTACGACTCGCCCGGAGAGACCAGGCTTGTCCAGTACTTTGATAAGTCCCGGATGGAGATCAACAATCCGTGGGGAGACTTCGACAGCCAGTGGTACGTGACCAATGGCCTGTTGGCCAAAGAGATGGTGGCAGGCGTAGTTCAGACGGGCGACAACGTCTCCAAGCCGGCACAGCCCTCCCAACAGCCCGTGGCGGGCGACCCGCCGGAGGTCAACCCTAACGGGCCTACCTACGCCAGCTTCGTTAACGTGGCCACCCTGACGTGCAGCCCGTCCTGCACGAATCCCGCGCCGAACCGCGTCGGCCAGCGGGTCACCGCTACCATCGACAAGGGCGGCAACGTGGGCGACAACCCAGCCCTGGGGAACGACCCTGGCGCGGTCATCGTGTACTACGACACGAACCTGAGCCACAACATCCCGAAGGCCTTCTGGGACTTCATGAACGCCACGGGCCCCGTAGTGGTCGGCCCCAACCAGATCGCGAACGAAGTTATTGTCAACTGGGTGTATGCCTTCGGACTGCCCATCACCGAGCCTTACTGGGTGAGGGCGAGGGTGAACGGGGTGGATCGCGATGTCATGGTGCAGATCTTCGAGCGCCGATCCCTGACCTACACGCCCAGCAACCCACCTGGGTGGCAGGTGGAGATGGGCAACATTGGGCAGCACTACTACCGGTGGCGGTACGGTGGGGACGGCCAGGCCGCGAATGCCGACCCCCATCCGCCCATCACGGGGCCCCACATCGGCTACGGCTTCAGCGTGCACCTCTACGGCACCGACAGGAACAGGGTATACGATCTCACCCGTCAGGCGGGCTTCAGCTGGCTGAAACAGCAGGTGGTGTGGGCTGACATCGAGCGGTCGCCCAACGTCTACGATTGGGGCGAGCTGGACGCCATAGTGAACGATACCTGGAACCGGGGCATACACTTGATCCTCAGCGTCACCAAGGCCCCGGGCTTCTACGTGGACGGAGGCGGCCATGGGATGCCGGCCGATCCGCGCGACCTGTTCCGTTTCGTGCAGGTTATGGCAGACAGGTACCGGGGCAAGGTGGACGCCTACGAATGTTGGAACGAGCAGAATACGGCCGGGGAGACGGCGGGCTACGTGGACGCCAGCAAGTACGTGGAGGTGCTCAAGTGGTGCTACAAGGGGGTAAAGGCGGCGGACCCCTACGCCATAGTGCTCTACGGCGGCCTTACTCCCACCGGGGTCAACGATCCCAGGCTGGCCATCGACGACGTGAAGTTCCTGGAGGCGACGTACCAGTACCAGAACGGTATCATCAAGGACTATTTCGACGCGCTGGCGGCCCACGGCAACGCTACCCTCAATCCCCCCGAGACGCTGTGGCCGAGCAACCCCGGGCCAGGGTCGCCGGACGATCCCAATGCCTGGAGGACGGATCCCAGCTTCTACTTCAGACGGGTCGAACAGCTACGGGCGGTCATGGAGAAGTACGGCGACGGCGGGAAGCAGATATGGCTGACGGAGTTCGGGTGGGATTCCTGCACCCAGTATCCGCGCAGCGACGGGTATCGGTACTGCAACTACATCACCGAGCAACAGCAGGCCGACTACCTGGTGAGGGCGTTCCAGTGGGCCCGAAACAACTGGCCGTGGATGGGCGTGATGGCCGTGTGGAACCTCAACTTCTCCACCGTTGTGCCGCCCTCGGACGAAAAGCACGGCTGGAGTGTCCTGAGGGGAGACTGGTCGCCTAGGCCGGCTTACACGGCTCTGCAGAACATGCCCAAGTAGCGGAGCCCCGTGCAAAAGGGCCCGGGAGCAGTCTCCCGGGCCTTTTGCCTTGCCTCAGTGGACCTCGATCTTTACGCTCCTCTTCTTTGCGGGCTCAGCCTTGGGGAGGGTGAGCTTGAGCACCCCGTTCCTGTACTCGGCCTTGGCCTTGTCGGCCTGCACAGGGACGGGCAGCTGTTCGGTGCGGCTCACACTGCCGTGCCTGATCTCACGGAAATGGTAGGTTCGGCCCCTCTCCTCCTTCTCCTCCTTGACCTCCGCCCTGATGGTCAGGGTGTCGCCCGTGACGCTGACGTCCACGTCCTCGGGACGGAAGCCCGGAAGCACGGCCTCCACGATGACGGCGTCATCGGTCTCGTACATGTCCATGGGGAGGGTGCTGACCGTGGGCAGGAGGGACGTGGGCCGGACGAAGCTCTCCTCGAACAGCCGATCCATGGCCTCCCTCAGGCTGATAAGCTCGCGGAACGGTTCCCACCTGACGATGCTCATGGTATCGCCTCCTCTTGACCCAGCCTCGTGGTTGAGTGTGCCTTGCCTCCAAACCACAGTTTAGCCTCGGGGCGTAAGAGGGGCACTAGAACTTTATTAGAGTTTCGTTAGATTCTGGGACCTTTTCTGGCGTGCCAAGGCGAGGTCTGGCCTCTTGAAAAAACGGGATGGGGGGTTATCATATTAGCAGACGGGGCTATTCCTGCCGGCGTGGCAGGTGGAGTCTTGGGCGCCCCCAGGTTTATAATTCTGCCAGGGCGCTGAACGGGCCGGTGTAGCCGAAGCCTCTGTCCCAACAGACCCGGTCGCCACCCTAGGCACGTCTGCCCGGTGGTCTGGGGAGTGGTACCGTCCGGCAAACTAGCTTGTCCTATCAAGGGGGAACAGCGATGGGTAAGCTTAGGATTCTTTCTCCGCGCGGTGACACTACGGTCCAGTGGGACACAAAGGCGGCTGAGATGGGGGATCCTGAGGCCCTGGCTGCCGTCAGGGAGGCCGAGCGGATCTTCCGTGAAGAGAGGGCACGGGGTGCCACTGCCTTCACGGTAGAGACCGGCAAGCCTGCCCGCAAGATCGAGGAATTCGACCAGACGGCGGAGCAGATCGTGATGGTCCCCAGGATAGCTGGGGGCTAAGCCTGCTTTCCTCGGACAGCTCCTGTGCAGTGGGAGGCGTTCCTCCTCCTCGTAGTGCCCCTTGTGATTGCGATAGCGGCCACCGTGCTCCTGGAGGTACGCAGGCCGGCCCTGCAGGACATTTACGGGCAGATAGTGCTGGCCCGGTACAACGACTACAGGGAGGCCCAGGAGCGGGCGGAGGCCCTCCTCCGAGAAGTGCTGGGCGAGCACGCCTATCAGCAGTTGGGCAGACAGGGCTTTCTGGAGGTGCCCAGCTCAACGTTTCCGGGTCGCGTCTACCGTATCCCCAGGTCCCAGGGCGTGGTGCAGGTGTATGAAGGCGGACGGCTCCTCATGAGCCTATGCGTTCAGCCGCGGGTGCCCCTTCCCGACGCCGACGTGATCCTGATGCACAAGCTGATGATCGAAGGCAACGAAGAAGAGTATCTTCGCACAGCCAACCGGATCGCCACAGTTTTCGGCACGCACGCCCTCTAGATGGAGCTTTGGTCAAGCCCCGAGAAGAGTTCCTCGTAGGTATTCGGGTCGAACCCTACAACTAGACGGTCGTCGACCTCCACGATCGGCCGACGGATAAGCCTGGGCTCCGAGGCCAGAAGTCTAAGTGCCTGCTCCCGGCCCAGTTGGCCGATCTCCAGGCCAAGGGCCCTGAAGCTGGGACTCTTGGTGCTCACCAGCGCCTCCAGAGGCAGCTTTCCCGTCAGTCGGGCTATCTCGGTTTCGTTGAGGGGCTGTCTGAAGATGTCCCGTTCTTCGAACTGAACGCCTTTGCGCAAGAGAAACTCCCTTGCCCTCTGGCAGGTAGTTCACCCTCTTTTGCAGTAGAACTTCACCTTCAAGGCGCTACCCTCCCAGGTTCTCGAGGACCGAATGGATGTCGGCGGCGATGCAGGTGAAAATGGGGGTGTCCCGCAGGGTGTAGCTGCTGGCCTCGGTCTCCCGCAGCTCCATGACCAGATCCAGGAAGTCCTCTGGGTGGTCGGTCTCGAAGGCGAGCATGAACTCCTGGTCGTCCAGCCCGAAGGAGTAGGTGGTGTTCAGCTTTACGGTGGGGTACCTGTGGCCCACCTCGATGTGCACGTCCATCATGCGCTGTCTCTCCTCGAAGGGCAGGCTGTACCACGCGCGGGTCTTAACGAAGGGGTAGACGAACAGGTACTTGGCTCCTCCAGGCTTGACCTTCAGCCGAACGCCGTCCTGGCCCTCGTGGCGGTGGTGCGCGACGTAGACGGAGCGTTTGGTCATGGAGAGGTAGCAGTAGGGCACGCTGAGCCATTTGCCCAGGCCTGTCTGGGCCAAAGCTGTGGCCAGCTTTTGGAACTGCTCCAGCTCGTAGCTGACCGTCCAGAGCATGAAGTCCACGTCGCCCCGGATGCCGAAGAGGGTGTAGGGCCGGATCATCATCCTGGATGAGAAGTTTTCGACAACGGCGGCGAAGTCTGCCTTCCCTTGTCGCCGCTCCTCCTCCGGAAGGCGCCTCCACGCCGGGTCTACCTTGTAGAAGGTGAACTGCACGAACTGTCTGCGATTCTCTTCAGCCATCGACCAAACTCACCTCGTCCACTGATTCAGGGATGATACCATGGCCCTTGAGGGCGAGCGCGGCCCTCGCTATAATGAGCTGTGCGGGGAAGTGTCGGAACTGGCAGACGAGCGTGACTTAGGATCACGTGCCGCGAGGCGTGAGGGTTCGAGTCCCTCCTTCCCCACCGAGCCAGTGTGTCATGGGAAGGCCAAAAGGGGGCGGGGCCGTTCTTTCGAACGGCCCCGCCCCCTGCCCAACGTTAGGACCGCGCCTTCAGGGCCTCCAGGGCTCGGGAGTAGTTGACCGCCACCTGGTCCCAGTTGACCACATTCCACCAGGCCGCAATGTAGTCGGCTCGCCTGTTCTGATACTTCAGGTAGTAGGCGTGCTCCCAGACGTCGAGCCCCAGTAGCGGAGTCAGGCCCTCCATGAGGGGGTTGTCTTGGTTGGCGGTAGAGTGCACCACCAGCTTCCCGAAGGCGGTGACGCTGAGCCATGCCCAGCCGCTCCCAAAGCGGCCTGCCGCGGCCTTGGAGAAGGCATCTTTGAAGTTGGCAAAGCTGCCGAAGGCGCTCTCGATGGCCTTGCCCAGGTCGCCGCTGGGCTCCCCTCCGCCACCTGGCTTCATGATGGTCCAGAAGAGGCTGTGGTTTGCGTGCCCTCCTCCATTGTTGCGAACCGCTTCGCGGATGTCCTCGGGCACGCTGGCCAGGTTGGCTATCAGCCGCTCTACGGCGACGTCCTGAAGCTCAGGGTGCTTCTCAAGGGCCGCGTTGAGGTTGTTCACGTAGGCTTGATGGTGTTTGGTGTGGTGGATCTCCATAGTCTGGGCATCGATGTGCGGCTCGAGGGCGTTGTAAGCGTACGGTAGGGTGGGTAGAGTGTGTGCCATGGAACACCTCCGCGATGGGCTGATATAGCTTGCTCCCTAGATTTTAATGCAGGAATACTCTTCCGCGAAAGCCTCACGCGCTGGTTTGCCAGCCGCTCATGGGCCTTCGGCCTGGTCCAGGCAGGGTCTCTGCTGGTCCGACTCCTGAAGTGGGATTGGGCAGCTCCCGTGCAGGGTCACGCCGCCGGCCCTTAGGCTGTAGGTGCCCCGGTAGGGCAGGACCAGCCGCTCCCTTACCCATTCCAGGGCCGACGGGTCCGGATCGGAGGGGTAGAGCAGGCCGATGAGGGTCCCGCTGTGGGCCACGCACACGCCCAGGCCTCCGGCCTCGCTACTCAACCGTATGGCGTGCTCCAGAAGGGGCTTGGGATTGAACTTCTGGTTGAGCCAGGCGCTTTCCGTAGCCGCCAACGCCACGGCCCTAGCATCCCCCGATCGTAGGCCCTGGAGCAGCAGATCCTGGATGCCCGAGTACGCCGACCGCATCTTCCTGAGGGCCGCGGCCCTGTCGACGGAGTTGTAGGTTAGGGTGTCCACCGTGCCCCCGGCATCGAAGATCACGACCTTCATGGGCGGCGGTGGGGGCAGGGGGACAGCGAAGGCGCCGCTACGGTGGGCAAATAGACAGAGGCCCTCGAACATGGTGCCGTCCGATGGCTCGATGGAGACCGCGAGCCGGGCCAGCTCATGTGGCGAAAGGCGGCTTCCGCCCAGGTCGGCTGCCGCCGCTGCGGCGGCCGCTATGTGGGCGGTGGAAGTGCCGAAGCCCTTGGCTACGGGCTGGGTCAATGAGAGCTCTGCCAGACAGGGCGGGCACCTGCCCTCGGCCATCAGGACCTCGAGGGCCCGCCTGGCCTTCCAGAAGGAGGTAGGCATCACCTTCAGGGCCGGCGCCGGCTTTAGGGCCGCGTGAGCTTCCAAGTCTATGGGGCAGGACACCAAGGCCTGGTCGCCGTCGAACCAGCCCTGGATCAGTTCGCCGCAGGTGAGGGGACAGCTGGCCACGATCATCCCTTGATGGTCAGGGGAAGGCCTGCTACCATGAACACGACCCTGTCGGCCGCGGTGGCCGCCCGCTGGTTCAGTGCCCCGAGGACGTCTCGAAAGGCCCTGCCGAGGGGGTTGTCCGGAACTATCCCCATGCCCACCTCGTTGCTGACCAGCACGAGCTCCGCGCTGAGCTGGCGCGCCTCGTCGACGAAGCCCTCTAGCTCACAACAGAGCTCCTCTGCGAGCCGTGCCGCTTCGGGCCTTTCCAGAAGTCGGTTCGAAGCCCACAAGGTGAGACAGTCCACGACCACTCCTCCTATGGGTGCCAAACTAGCCAGCCTGGGGAACCGTCTGGGGCACTCGAGGGTTGTCCAGTGCTCCGGCCGCAAGCGCCTGTGGGCCTCGATCCTGCTTCGCATCTCTTCATCCAGAGGCTCGGCCGTTGCGATGACCACCACCGGCGACGGCCAGCCCTTGGCGAGGGCCTGGGCGTAAGAGCTCTTGCCGCTCCTGGCTCCTCCAAGCACCAGGGTCACCATGGCAAGCCCATGAGAGAGGCCACGTAGGGCATGTCCAGGCTATGCTCCACCACGTCGGCCCAGCGGTCGTATTCTCTTTCCCGGTCAGGCAGCTCGCCGAAGGTAAGATCGAGGCCCTTTCTTCGGGCCAGGTTCGCCAGCACCCCTCGACGGAAGCTGTGGTCTTCCAGCAGGCCGTGAAGGTAGGTGCCCACTGTCCAACCGTCGTCGTTCTGGATGCCCTCGGGGCAAAGTGCCCCGTCCCTGCGTGCCAGGAAGGGACGCAGGCTGTCGAAGACAGCCGTGCGGCCGTTGTGCAGCTCGTAGCCGCGTAGCCTGAGGCCCTGCATGTCCTTCAGGATGCCCAGGTTGGAGGTCACCTCCAGCTCTGTCCAGCGGACCACCTTTTCGGCCTCGTAGGAAGTGGTGGCTGCGAAGAGGCCCAGCCCGCGGGCCGATCCTGGCTCGCCGTCCACGCCCTTGGGGTCCTCGAGAACAGTTCCCATCATCTGCATGCCGCCGCATATTCCCAAGAGGGCCCCGCCGGCCGAGCAGTAGGCGAGGATCCTCTCGGCAAGCCCGGACGACCAGAGCCACCTCAGGTCTGCCAGGGTCGATTTAGTGCCAGGGAGGATCACCGCGTCCGGGGTGCCGAACTCCTGGACGGAGCTTACGAACCGCACGTGGACGCCCGCCTCCATACCCAGAAGGTCGAACTCGTCGTAGTTGCTGATGCGGGGCAGTCGGATGACAGCGATGTCCAGGATCCCTCCACTGCCCAAGGAACGGCGAAGCTCCAGGGAGGTCGAATCCTCCTCCGCTATCCGCAGGTCCCGGACGTATGGAAGCACTCCTACCACTGGAACTCCGGTGCGCCGTTGCAGGAACTCGAGCCCAGGCGCGAGGATGGCCAGGTCGCCTCGAAACTTGTTGATCACGGTGCCCCTGACTAGGCGTCGGTCCTCGGGATCGAGGAGCTCGAGGGTCCCCACGATGCTGGCAAACACGCCGCCGCGGTCTATATCCCCCACCAGCAGGACCGGGCACCCCAGCCATCTGGCCACGCGCATGTTCACTATGTCGGCCTCCCGCAGGTTTACCTCGGCTGGACTACCAGCGCCCTCGATGACAACGGCTTCGAACTCCATGGCAAGCCTCTGGAGGGCGGACGCCACCACCTCCCACAGGGCGGATCTGGCGCCCCAGTATTCCTGGGCCTCGAGGGTACCGACCCGTTTTCCCATGACCACCAGCTGGGCCCGCCGGTCGGTCTCGGGCTTGAGCAGAATGGGGTTCATCGGCGTGATGGGCTTCACCCCGGCTGCCTCGGCCTGCACTGCCTGGGCACGGGCAATCTCGCCGCCGTCGCTCGCTACCACCGAGTTCAGGGCCATGTTCTGGGCTTTGAAGGGAGCGGCGCGGATGCCCCTGCGGGCAAGGGCCCTGAGCAGGCCGGTCACCAGGAGGCTCTTTCCCACGGCCGAGGCCGTGCCTTGAACCATCAGGAACTTAGCTATCACTCTCCTTCCATGGCACGAAGTTTATGTACCTGGCCACGGCGGGCGAGCCCACCTCCACCAACGATACGCTCCCCGGATCGATCTCCAGGCGGCGCACCTGGTAGTTGTCAAGGCCTAGGAGCTTTCTCAGCACGATGCGGATGGGGCCACCGTGGAACACCACGGCCACCTTTCCGCCCTCCTCATTGCGGACGATGTCGTTCACAGCGGCTATGACGCGGCCGGCCACCGATGCCAGGGGCTCGCCCCCCGGAGGGTTGAACTCGCCCAGCCAGAGCCTTTCGAGCACGTCGGGCTCCTGGGCCACTATCTCGCTCCAGAGGCGCCCTTCCCAGTGGCCGAAGTTGATCTCCCGCAGGCGGGGATCGGGCCTGGCCGTGAGGCCGGTAGCTGCCTCCACATAGGCGGCGGTCTCTACACAGCGCTTCAGGTCGCTGGTATAAAGCGCCGTGAGCCCTTCCTGGGCCAGGAAGTCCGCCAGCTCGAGCGCCTGTCCGCGGCCCTCCTCGGAGAGGGGCACATCGGTGATGCCTTGGCACCGGGCCTCCTTGGTCCACTCGGTGGCCCCGTGCCGTACAAGATAAAGAAATGTCACTCAATGACCTCCTTCAGGCGGGTTAGGAGCACCTGCACTTCGTCCCGAGGGCGAACGGCCACGCGTAGGAAGCCCGCCACCCCGAGCGATGTGCAGTCCCTTACCATTATCCCCCTTTCCAGCAGGCCACCTAACAGCCGATCCGGCGCTTCGGCCTTCACCATGACGAAGTTGGCGGCCGAGGGCACCGGGTGAAGGCCGAGGGCTGCGAGCCCGCGCATCAGCCAGGGGCGGATCTCCCGGACTGCCCTGGCGCCTGCCTCCGCGTGGTGCCGGTAGTTCGGGGCCAGCCGGGCCAACCTTTGCGCCAGGGTGCTCAGGCCCCATGGCGGGGCTACCCTCAGCAGGATGTCGATGAGCCGTGGGTGGGCTACCGCGTAGCCCAGCCTTATACCTGGGAGGGCCAGCGCCTTGGTGAGCGATCTCAGGACGATCAGGTTGCCGCGGCCGGCCAGTGTCACCGCTGAGGGGCAGTCCGAGAGCTCCACGTAAGCCTCGTCGACCACCCACAGCACGTCGTCAGCCTGCCCTGTGAGGTGGCGCAGGGCATCGGGCTCCAAGGGCTGGCCGGTGGGATTGTGGGGATTGCCGAGCCACACGACGGCCGCCCCACACCTGCGCACGGCATCTCTGAGTTCGTCGGGATGCCACCGGAAGTCCCGCTCGGGGCACAGGCAGAGCCGCTCCACCCTTGCCCCAACTGCCAAAGAGGCCCTTTC